>Ga0315294_10000813_pt1 | contig 33857 bp, 45 predicted proteins | sample YL17G13_40_MG_FD_203626 | JGI IMG/M metagenome (GOLD analysis project Ga0315294, IMG submission 203626) | Sediment microbial communities from Yellowstone Lake, YNP, Wyoming, USA - YL17G13_40 | ecosystem: Environmental > Aquatic > Freshwater > Lake > Sediment | place: USA: Wyoming | collected...
GGGCTATATTTGTGTCATCTGGTCTGTAGGACTTGGAGCATTGCTTACGCCAACCCCAGAAGACACAAATATAGCCCTCAAAGATATACAGAACCTTGAAATTGTTTCATGGTTGAAAATCGAGAAGGCCCTTAAAGCAACCTTGGCGGCCGGCGAAGTGCTAATCCGCTTCAACTGGCAAACAGACGAAAAACTAAACACCTTCAAAGATGAGATACTCAAAGCAAAACAGGCCTTGCGACAGGTTACGGAGTAGGCCCCCTTTTTCCAGTACCTTGAATCTGAAGAGACCTGCTCAAGCCGTAAAGCCAATCCGCCATCAGCGTAGGCTCTTTTCCAAGAGAAAAGGTCACCCTGAGAACTTTCTGAGGATCTCCAAAAGCTTCGTACACAATTTGGTTAACTCGGAAATCTCCGTCGACGTTCAGATTGGGAATGTGATGATGCGCAGCGTCTCCGCCGAGAATTGGCTTATCAACGTAAACCAGAACCTCGCTCTCCGTTTTGGTTCTCTGAGCAGAATCCTTCAACCAAGCAAGCACCGCTTTAGCTCTCAACGTGCATTCCTCGTCGCTTATCAGCTCCTCGTCGATGTCACTATATTCCCTGAGACCATACGCGCTCTGGCTATCACCATCCTCCTGCATGTTTTCCCACCGGTCTCTATCGAAGAAAATAGCGTCTAAACACCACTGTACATAATCAGGATATCCGTGGAAGGGAACTTTGAAGTAGAGGTATTTTATGCTATGCCAATCAGGGGAGCCGTACGTATTCCATATTCCAGTCGGGTTTTCAGTTGAATACTCATTAGATTTTCCGAGGACAAGTTTCATGCCTTCCCCATTATATGGGGTCGGCTCGTGTGAAAGGTAGAAGTAGTTATCCAAGTCTGAACAGAGCCGGTACTCAGTGATCCTCGTCAAGGGATAAAGCGGAGTCGGACAGTTCACCCAGATGATAAGTACCTTCTCGCTATCTAGGCGAAAGGCTCTCTCTACGCCGGCTTCGTCGCTTAGTTTTAGGTAGCCTTCAAGATAACCTTCGGGGCCCATCGCATCCACAGTCTCAAATTTGATGCTATATGAGCCCAGCTTCTTCCACGCCGACGAGCGAACGAGACTATACGCAATGGAGCCGGCCTTAACCCAATGAGCAGGAGGATCGCTGGCATCCACAGGCTCAGTCCACCGGTCACGGTTGCGAGGCATATACGCAGTCGGCGCACCACGAATCCTAACCTTATTACGTATCCGCGTAATGTCGTCTTCCCATTCGGCTCTCTCAAGAATCTCAGTAATATCGACGTCCGCGACAATCTTCTTGCCAACTGGGAAAAACGCGAACTTACCATCCGGATTCGTTCTAATCTCGAATCCTATCACTCCGTCCCGATCAGCATTCTTCGCAGCCATCTTCAGAATATCATTCGCCACAACATCATCGTAGTCCAGCCTGGCAAAAGACGTGTCCGAAGGCTCAACCAGCGACGCTTGGCTAACGTAGCCGTTGAAGGTTGTGCTGCTCGCGTTATTGTAGCTTTGGCACGGCATGAAATATCTGAAGCTATGATACTGTTGCAGATTCAATGTGAGAATCTCGTTTATCCGAGTCCTTTCCGCGTCATCGTAGATTTCAAGCCAAGCCATCGCTCCGATTTTTCTGAAAATACAGAAAAGGACTTGACCAAGAGCGAAAGATTTTGTCGCACTATCGTAAACTGAGCCACCGTAAGCCTCTTGAATTTTCACGACTTGCTTCATTGGACTGCTATTATCGTTGTAAAGAATGATGGTTACTGCTGCATGATTTCCAGTTACCCACCCATAGAAATCATCCAAATCAACCCCACAAGAGCCGAAACAGGACGCGCCATAAACTGACCCGCCTTTTCCTCGAATATCTAGCCAAAACTCGAAGTCGGTTATTCCGTCTACTCCGAAATCCTTGTAAACATAAGCATCCTCATTCCTGGCCAGTCCGGAAAGGTAGAGTCTATGATCTGTTTTTGTGATATGGCCATTAGGGTCTACTTCGGTGCAGGCGCTGAAAGCCGGAGTATCATCGTCCGCATCAGCTATCAGGTGCTCCAGATCCGTGAAAGTCTCCAGGATATCTTCAACCAGAAGCTCAGCCCGAATGTTCACATACGTTCTCGCAACTACCCTACGCAAAAGATGCTCATACGTCGAACGACCCCACAAACTAAGGTAATGTCTACCGTCTGCGTCCTCGATTCCCCGCACGAGCTCAACGCGCCCGGTCAGCAGCTGAGGAACCACGTTGCCTCTGCCAATCTTCACCGTCGCAGCCAAACCCTTCGTAATCGGATACGTCCCGCCCGGACTGTACTTTTCATCCCAGTTTTGCAGCAACGCCGAGAAACTAGACATCTCCTCCGTGCAGCCAAGCACAGCCTGAGCATACGCAACCTCCGAATCCGCCGGCTCAACAGAGCCAAACGTCAACTCGACAGCAGGATCCTCCTGCGGATCCGCGGCTAACTCGCTCGCCTCAGCTAATGCCAACAGTAAAGGTTTCACGTTCGGGTAATGCGTCGGCTCGATTGTACTGAAGTCCGGGTCATGCGTACAGCATTCAACAGTCCACGCCAAGATTTTATGGTTGTTATGGAAGTAGGCACATGGCTTCGGGTTGCCACTGTCTGAAGTCTCTTGTTTTGCATATGCCGCACGTTCTCCTTCAAGCGCTCTTTTCTGGTAACGGTGATATATTCTTCTGCAATGCTCAAGGTCGACGGCGTCCATCGCCGCTTCTATCCAACAATTATAGCCACTTCCGCCGTCATGCGTGAAGATTATGTTTCTAGGCATCCATTGTTTGAAGAAGTTTTTGCACGCTATTGACTCCGGCTCGCTGAGAGCATAAGGCCCTCGGTACTGCCAGTTTCCGGGCGTTCCTGAGCCGCCGGTTCCCCAATCATAATCGAAGTTGAAGTTCAGGTTTGTCCCTGCATGGTTAGGACTCTGAACATTATACTCGTCAATACACAACATAGGCACTATCAGAACAAGATTCCGCTCTCGAATCCTCACCGCTTCAGCATCTGCGCTCGTGATAAGCCAAGACGCAAAAAGATACGTAATTTCAACATTAGCCTTTTCTTCGCCGTGAATGTTAGCCACTATCGCAAAACGACCACCAAGAGGATTCCCAATTTTGAAGAGCTTAAGATCTCTGTTCTCAACGCTCTTGCCTATAACTTCGCTTGAACACACGCTCGGGTAACTCGTGGCCAGAGCATCCCAAGCAGCAGTCATTTGATCCCTGGTTTTGTACGACATCTTCACAGGCTCCTAAGGCGTCTCGTTACCACGCCTCAACATATCACCAGATTCAGCCCTGGTAACTGCCCGGCTAGACGTGACGACACTATCGTTGAACCTATTATTCGCATCCGTCGCCTGATTAGTCGCCATCGCAAGATAGCCCATATACGCAGCCAGCGCGATAACAACGCCCACGCCAGCCGTCGCAAGACCCACCTGCATGGCCAAACTCGAATTGTAAAGCCAAGTGATAATAGTGGTTACTTGTGTTATGTGGCTGAGCGCATCGAACCCTCGCATCAACGAGCCGGCAACTGTGAAGACGCTTCCAAACGTAGCTATCATATTCGCTGTCTCCTTATTCAAAAACCCAAACTGCTGGCCAAGATGCGCAATGCCAATTGCAGCCATCCCAAGCTGACTAATATCCCTGGCAATAGCGCGGATCGCTCCGCTCGCTTCGTCACGCGCTTTAATGTTTACCCAGATCTCTTTTGAACTCATAGGCCTGCCACCAGCTTCGCCTCTTCAATCGCAAAAACCATCAAGGCAACCACCTGAGGCTCGTAGAAATCGAAGGCAGGCCCAAGATACGGCTGCGGAGCCATATATCGCGTACCATACTCAACATAACCCGCATAGAGGGCTCTGGCGCCAACTATGATCTCCCACTCAGCCGTGCGATAGTAGATCGTGCTTTGAAGGTATCCTGTCCTCACTGGAACAATGGCCCGGGCAAACTCCTTAATATTCGCTCCCAACTCATGAAAAACCTCGCGAATCTGGCTGCGAATCTCTTCGCTGAAAACGTCCATAGCAAGCGTGAACTCTTCCACACCGCTGACTTCGAAACTATACTTCAGTGAGATTTTCCTGCAGCCTCCGCCTTTTTCTGTTCTACCAACGCCTCCCGATCCAACTCACCCATGATCAAGAGGAAACGTTCGATCTTTCCGGCGCCTTCACGTCCGAGCCTGCTGGGGAGACAACCAAACTCTTTGCAAAGCCTAAACTCTGTAACAGCCGGGTGAGGTCTTCCTCGCCTAACTGCGTCAACAAAAAACGTGCCTCCTCAGGATCCACGCCGTTAATGCTGTTCGAAGCCTTTTGGAAAAGCTTGAAGAGACCGTCAGGAACCCCGTTCTCCTCGTCCAGCAGCTTCGCAATCGTTAAGGGCTTCGTCTCAGGTTGAGCAACAATCGCCGCGTACAAGGTTTCAGCTTGAATCGCAACATAGTCGCTCTTGAGAACCTCGCCCGTCTGCGTGTTGATCTTCATGTACGTTTCAGCGATACGGCTCTTCTTCGCCCAGCTAAGCTCACGGAGAACGTACTTGCCCCTGTACTCGGATCCGTACTTGTCGTCAACTTCAACACTTATTTTCCTCATCAATAAGGCCTCGCAACATCCACACTCAACGGAATCAGCTTCACCTTGCACGACAGAACATCGTCAGCCTTTGTTGGAACGCTAACCAGACTCGCCTTCGCATCCGTCAACGTGACATAGTGTCCGGCTGAGCCCAGGCCAATCTCCCAAGTCCTAGCCGTATCATTCACCACGTCATCAAAACGTGCCTTGCTCTCAAAGTCGAAACTCAGATCAGCAGAAACCTCTTTCCTGCGACTCTGCAGGTACTTCATCAAATCGCCATCCGCGGCCCGAATCACAGGCACAGGCTTAAGATTAAAATTGAAGTCCACGCGCCAGGCAACGCACTCAGTCATTGCGGCGCCATCCATCTTTATGTAGCCATCGTGAAACGCCTTACTCGCCGTCGCAAACGTATCACTGTATGTTCCGCTTGTCTGCTTCGCCACAGCCGTCGTAAGCTTCTGCGCAATAAAATCAGCTGCAGCCCGAATCAGCATAGCCTCATCATCCCGGTCACTTGCCTCCGCCTCAACGCTCATGTGGTTGCACCGGCAGCCAGTGAAAAGCAAACTCACAAGATTCGAGGGATAAGCCCAGGTATCATCATGGTAAAGCAACTCAAGATCGAGAGCATAAAGATCCCAGCATTCTTTAATTAGGATCGCCGCTTCTGAAGGCAACGCCCAAGCAAGCTTAACGTCGCCGCGCCGCATTCCCCGCTTAAGCGCATTATATTGGTCGCTGCCAACTGTCTTCACAGCAAGAAGATTAGGAGTCTTGCTAGGCTCAATACTCGTCCAAGGCAAACTATAGCATATAGCCGCAGCGTCAAAAGTGCCAAACGTGTTCTCCAGCTTATAATAGGCCCTGGATTTAGATCCAACAAACGGGTAAGTAGGCGTCGACATCTACGGCTCCTCCACCTTCGGAAACCTGTGCGTTTTAACCCGGACCTCAGCCGCATAAAGCCTCGGCGTAGGCTCAACGCGAACCGACTTCTTCACGCCAATGACACTAATTTGCTTAAGGATTCCTCCAGGAGACTTCGAACGAGCCCCTATGACTTGTTTAACCCCGCAGATCATATCCCAAAGCAGCCGACGCGCAGACAAGCCCTCAGCATCCTTCGTGAAGCATTTGACCGTGTAAACCTCAACCACATGCCGCTGAAAAGTAGCATTAATAATATGCTCGTCACCGCCATCGCCAAGGCCTACAGTCAGAACAGCAAAGTAGTTGGAGAGAAGCTTCTCTTCAAACTCGCCGCCAATAAGCACCTTTTCCGGCGGTATAGCGGTAGCGTTATCCATCTTCAACGCGACGTCCGCAAGAATCGTCTTCAAGGTTTCTTCAGGATCTTCAAAACTCATTTAGCCATACACCAGCCTAATCATTCCCGTATAGTATAGCTCGCCGATCCCGGCAGCCTCAAACTTTTGAATCGGGCAACACTCCCACGTCTGAGCCCCGATTATGAGTTGATCCAGATGCGCCAAGGGAGAAGTCGTGTAGATCTGCTGCAGCCTCTTCTCGCCAACACCAGCATCCAAAAGCAGTTCACTGACGCCTGAAGGCTCAACAATCACCTTGATCGTGCCCTTGCTCGTCAACGTGCCATCCACGTTTCTCTGGCGCCACGTCACATTTACGCCGTGCGTCTGCAGGATACTCTCAAACTTTCCCACTAATCGGACACCGCCCTAAAATCGCCCGTAGTCGCCGTAAGCTTCGCAACCAGCCGATCCACCTCAGCCTGCAGCTGCTCCGCAATCCCCGAAAGATCTGACGCCGTATTCTGAGGAGTCACAGACAATGGGCCAAGCGTGAAACTGAAGCCCGTAGAAGCGCCGCCGCTAACGTACGCAAGAAACCGGAGGCCAGCCAAAGCCTCAACAAGCAACCGATAATCGCCCGAGAGCGTCAGAAAATCGAGACCCACGTTAAGCTCGCTTTCAACCGTAGAAATCGCCTTACCAATCAACACCCAAGCATCCTCAAAACTTATGCTCTGAGTAGTCAACTTCGTAACCTTCAACAACTCCGCAACAAAATCATAGCTGCCGAAATCGCCCTTGAAACAGTCGCTAAACTCAGCACGCGTGTCGTTTGGTCCTTCAACCCTTGCGCCGGCAAGGCCCGTCCAAAACTTCGCGCCAAGATAGTCAAACTTGAAGACCTCTGCGCCGTCCAAGAAGCACTGCGCGTAATAGTCGCCGTCAGCATCCTTGTTTATGCGGAGACAAAGCAGGTACTCCACGTTCTGCTCAACCTTCCAAGCACGCTGCAAAACCTCCTTAGGCACATCCTCCTCAGTCTCGATCATCAAGTAGAGGCCTAACTTTTGGTTGCCAAAATCCAGCCTAAACTCAACATAACTCTGCTTATAATCCGCATCCTCAAGAAAACTAGCAACGAGCCCCGCGGTGTCGCAGTCGACAAGCTTCACCTTAGCCCACCACTCGTAAAGCTCATCATCCTCGCTGCCAGACACAGCAAAAGCAGGCAGACCAACATGCGGCAAAAGCGAGAACGCGACGTCGCTGATCTTCTGCATCACGCCGGTGATCTGGGCGAAACGCATCAGCTCACCTCACGCTTCTTGCTCTTCACGCTCTTGCGATAGCCAGCATACGCGATCACCCCGATGCCGGTGATCACGAAAGCCGCCAATGGAACCGTGACATACGGGCTCGTAAGAATGTCTCCAGGAGGAGGCGGCGGAGGCTCACCCACCCAGCTAATCTCAATAATGTTAGTCGCGTTTGGAATCGTGACTGTGCCCGTGCTTGAACTCCAGCTCCAGCCTGAACCTTCCGTCTTGTTAACGCTGTCCACGTAGACCAGCAGCGGCTTGCTCCTCGACCCCACATCAACCCCAGTAATGGTTGACGCTAACCCGGTGCTATTCAGAAGTATAGTTGTCTTGTTTGAAACAGCAGACCAAGCCAAACTCGCGACCCTGGCGGAAGAGTAAACCGCAAACGAGTCATTCAGGTTCTTCGCAAGATGCTGAGTCGAATACATCAACGCGTGCGTATAATATTCTGTGGCGTAGCACATCTGCCGGGCCGCATAAGCATTGGATAGGCCTACGATGCTCTCGTACAGGGTGCTCATGGCCTGATACGTGTAAGCATTCCAAGACACGAACATCGACGTGATCCCGCTCTGCTCAATATTCCTTATTTTGCCGATGTCAACGCTGACGCCGCCATCCGTGAACAAGCCCCAATGTCCCAAAAGCGCAAACTCCGCCTTCGCCTGAGCCAAAGCGGAAAGCGTAAAAGTCCTGACACTAAGCACTGAATCAGTCATCTGCCCCGGGTAAACCCAATCATTAGGTTCACTCGAGCCACCCTCATGCAAGTCAAAAGCAATATCCGGCTTGTAAAGATCCGTCAAGTTCCGCATCGCCCAAGCCTCAGGCTGAGTCGTCACTCCGCCCGGCGGAAACTGGCGGTTCAAGTCGTAGGCATTCTGGTTTTCACGGTGATTATCATAGTAACCATCCGGGTTGATGATCGGCACAACGATAAGCGTAATGTCCTGAAGACGGTGACTCCAGTAGCCGCCAGCTTCAGCATCAGCCACAACCAGCTCAACCGCACGCGCGATCGCAGCCACAGGAAGCTTCTCGTTCCCATGAATGCCAGCACTCCAAATCACATAGCGGCTGCCGTTACCGATGATCGTATAGTTTATGTCCCTTACGTCAACTGAGGATCCAGTCTTATTCCAGCCGAAAACCCAGAGAGGATGCGCGGCCTTGAAGTCTTGCCACCAAGTCATCCACACCGCCAAGGATCTGTGCGCGGTTCCAGTGCCCATCCATTTAACGGCTGAGCCCAGCTTCAAAGTCACGGTCTTGTCTAAAACGTCTAGGAAAATCCAGATGCCAGCCCACTCAGTCTTGCTGCTGAACCCGGTGAAATCTGTAACCCATAAGCCCTCGTAGGCCGTGGATCCGCCGTCTGTCTCACGCCATAGGTGTGCCCAGCTAGCATCGAAACGGCTAATCACCGTGACATTGCCCAGGCTCGTAAGCTTTGTGATGCTAACGCAGGTAAGGTATGTGCTCGCGTCTTTGCCGTCCCCATTGAAGGGAACCACATCGCCATTTTTGAACCAGCCCAGATCCGCAACGAAAGTCGTGACGCCAGTCAGTTTCAGGTCCAGATCAGGAGTATCCAAATTATTGAGCTGAGCGGCGTCAGCTACGTCGCAGATCACCTGTTTCGCCTTGGCAAACTCCCAAACCGCCGTCTGATTATACGCGGTAGAGCCATAGGTGCAAAGAATCAAACCCGCATAGCTGCTGATCGAAGCATAATTCGTGACGTCAGCAGGAGCCAAAAACACGAAAGGAATGCTTTGATTTCCCAGCGCAAACTCAACCCTCCGGATCTCAGTCTGATTCGCAGCAGGATTCCGCACAAACACCCAGGTGCCCGTAGGCGGCGGCTGCTCGCCATCAGGCCCAATATAGCTAGTTTGAACCGTACAATCATCCCACAAACTTGTGAAAACGCTATTTATTGAAACAAGGTAATTCCCGAAACGAGCAATCCCGATAGTCGCCGAATCCAAAGTGTTATTCAGACCTGTCAAAGCGCCGATGTCTGAACCGTCCACCCAAGCTCGACTTTCACCAGTGCCAGCGCCAACCGCAATTTTAAACTCAAGACAATACCAAGTATCAACAGCAACAGTCAACGTCGGATTCGAATAATAGGTCCAGGCAGTCCCCGTGTAGCCCGAGAGATACCATCTGATCACCCCGGACACATTTCTAATGCCTAGAACACCCTTGTTTCCCCCGCCGGCAAGCCAGACCAGCGCAACACGATCATCATTATCGCCCAACGCCGACAGATTTGGAAAACGCACATAACCCCTAGCAAAAACCGTGCCCACACCCGTGAAGCTCGCATAAAACATTGTCGTCGTGCTACCCGCAGGAGAAGTCACGTTAGCCGCGTAAGCATCCGTCCTCACAATCGAAGATTGAATAGCAGCAGAGCAGCCAGATCCTATGCTTGTCCCCGTCCAGCCGCTGAAAGTTCCAGACTCAAAACCGTCACTGAAGGGAAGAGAAACACCGGAAGCAATCTTGATGGCGGCAAACGAAGAAAGAACCAAAAGCAGGATAGCGAGAAGAGAAAGAAGCTTAGGCCGGGCCAAGCTGCTCACCTCCATTCACATCGAAAAACAGGCTATACACCTCGTTTGAAGCCCCATTCGCGCCAAACCCGACGCCGAAAGCCAACCCGAAACCCACAAAAAGGCTCACGGGCTCGCCTGGAGCAACCGAAGGAATCAACAGCAACGCGGAGAAGAAGGCAACGCAAAAGCTGACAAGCGCTGTCTTGAGAAAGACCTTCCGCCACACGAAATCCTTTCCCAAAACCTCAGCAGCCTTCGCTTTACGACGAGCAGGCAACCAAGTCCGCAGAAACACGCCAAGCAAGACGCCTAGAAATTTAGCTGTTTCAAGCTCAAACAATCAAACATAACCTTCGCTATGCTTGAACTTTGAAAAGCGGCACAAATAAGCCGAATTGCACGCAATGCACTACTATGCAACGCTATTTTCTCTGATTTGCGCTCCTGCTTACTTACAGAATGCAGAAGCCGAACAAGTCAGACCAACTATTATTGACAGCCGTTACGCCTACGCCAGTGCTTTGCGTGAAGCCCCACCAGCCCTGATTGGCCTTGCGAGTCTCGCCCGTGTAACGTCTCCCAACCTTACCGCGCAAGTCGAGAAAAGTATCTCCGACTCCAACGCAAATATATTCAGGAGCTTCATCCAAGTATGCTTTGGTAAAGTCTACTACAAGCAGAAAAGGCACCCAGTTTTTAGGTGCAGCAGAACCATAAACGTTTTGGTCAGCTTCTGATTGCATATCAATTTCCAAAATTGTGTTTTCAATTGTGGCGTCTCGCCAAGTCCACTTTTTAGGTGTAGTCGTGCCCCAATAAGTCACAGGGCTTATAGTCCGCGTTGTTGTGGTCGGAAAATACTCCATGAAGAATTGTGCTTGAGCAAGATTCACTATTGTGCCGAGGCTTAACATGCCAGCAATACCCACTTTCGGGCTTGGCAGCTTCCAAAACCGCTTGTTCAACTCGACTGATTTGCTTGCGGCGGCTGTGACCGTGCATTTTAAGCATTGTTTACCATTCCATAACCCTTCACTTGCAGTATCCACTTCTGCTGTGCCTTCAGGCGCACCGCCACCCTCTTTCATAATAGCCCAGCCCTTCGCAGTAACAAAGTCGTCATGCCACAAGGGCATGATTTTGCCATACTTCAAAACTTGAGAAAAACCGCAAAGGCGCTGAAGTAACGTATTATACTCATGATAGCGCGGAGGTACATGAGATTGACTTAAGGCTTCAAACAGGTCGGGAGGAACAGATAACATAATCATTTATGAGAAACAAGCCCTTTTAAAGGCTAATTGCACGGCATGCACTAAAATTCTGGTCATTTCTCAAAAGAAGCAGCGGATTTATACGCCTTGACGCCCTTACGCAAAAGCATCTCAACCGTATTGCTCCAACACGGCTCCTCACGGTCACCAATCCTAGCCCGAGCAATCTCAAGATCGTGAACCCTCTCCAACTCAAGATAGAACACGGCGCTCACAGTCGCAACCACACGCCTCTTCAAGCCTAAAACCTCCGCACAAATTGAGGAATATTCAGGTTTCGTGGCTGACACCTTGGCATTCTACGCGGCTCAAGCTTCGGCTCCCTACGGTGAGCCATGATTTGAACGCTATTCGGATTTCCACCAGAAGGTATAGTGTAAACTATTTCCAACCTTGCTCGCCTGACGCCTATGCTGGCGCTTGCTCCGCTTCTGTGACTTGTGCATCGCATGGTACAAGCGTTGATGTTTGCCAGGCTCGCAAAGAAGCTTGTCACGTCGATAGGGCCGGTTGGATACCAAATCCAAGTGCTTGTTCCGTCCAAACCAAAAGTGCCTTTTTCAGTGAAATTCGTTCCGTCAAGACTCAGAGCCGCATGTACGCCCGCCAGTTCGCTTGTACTCATTGTTTCAAGGTCAAGACCGATGCTGCTAATGTACGAGAAATCAGTTATCGCTGTGCCATCGAAATCAAAGTTTCTGTCTATTTGGTCGGTCGTGTACGTGGTGATTAAGTTTGCTGTTGAGTTGTTGAGGTATGGAGTTAAACCTGTATGAGTAGTCCATTGAGCGCTATCTGCGGTTTTGTTTCCAACATAAAGATATTCGGTGGTCAAGTGAACGTCACCGTCACCGCTTGAGTGCAGACCACTTCAACCGTCAAGTCTGCTCCGGCAACTGTTCCACCTATCGCGTCCACGTCGATTGTCAGAATGTCATTTTCAGCTAGAGCGGTCACGTCCGGAGTTGAACTATCGTCAATGGCTAATCCTCCTGCCACGGTGATGCTTGGCCTTCCATCTTGAGTCGTAAAGATCGTGGTACCATTCTTATTCACGTCCACTGTCACCGCACTTCCGGCTCCCGTCGGCTTAGTCTTCACAACGATTTTGACCTTGATAATCGTTAGCGTTCCATCAACCAAAAGAGCAGGAGCTGCAGAAACCAAAACGGCTAACGTTCCAACAACAGAGAAAGTTAAGGTTCTAGTGATTGACACTGAAGCACTAGGCATACGTGCGGCAGGAACCTTAACAAGAACATCAAGGTCACAGAGACCGTAAGCGACTGCTTTGCTGGCTAGGAAAGCGTCAATCGAATTATGCGTGTTCGTGCCCTTATTCGTAAGGCTCGTATGATCAATTGCCAGGGCATCGTGAACTGTTTTAGTGTGGTCCGAAAGATCAGCAACCGCGAGAGCAGCCCACGCCGGAAGACCAGAAACAAGTTTCAAGACTTTCCCATCTATCCCCTTTGCGAGTCGCGACCATTTCGGCGTTGCATTGCCAATTATTATGTCACCGGCAACAACGGCCGCCGCTAACGTGTCTCCGTGGCTTGCAGACAGAATATCGTGTGCACCGCCACCTCCTAGCTCGCTAGCGTGTAACCCATCGACCTTATCAGCGTCGAGAGTGCTGCCAACGCCTTGAGGCTTAATCTCCTTAGGCTTATGCTTATGAAATTCTTCAGCGCTCAAGGCCCAGTCTTCTCCTTCGAGGTCACATCCTTATCAGCATCATACCCGAAGGTTAACTCCAAAATAACAGCCGCATTTTTCCAGTACTTTTTCTTGGCCACAACCTTGTCCGCGCCGGCGCCCGTGTACTCATAGCTTACCTTATCCACGAGGCCTGAAAGGAAGAGGAAGAGTTCTGAAGCTGTCGAAATCGCTTTGAACGCTTCGCCGCGCCTTTCAAATTCAGCCAAGTTTGACTTCCACCGGCTTTAAGCAACTATGATAATTGCATATTGGACAACGCCTCAAAATATTCAAAGGGTGCTCTAAATCGCCGTAGGCATTCCCAGAAACAACCTTGACAGGCCCGTATGTGCTCGGCGTAAGATCAGGCGCGTAAGACTCCATCTTCGAGCCATACGCACCGTTCCCGTGGTCGCGGGGACAGTACTCCCAGCAGTCACAAACAATCAAGTCCGCAGGCCTCGGAGCTGACAATTCCTTCCCACAGTTAGAACACGAGCCAGAAACGCAACCTACCTTAACAGCCATAGTTTTTCATCCTTCCAACCGTCGAACCCTCAAAAAAAGGGGGAGAAAAGAGCGCTATGTTTCTAGAGTTTAGAATGTTGTCTTGAAGTTGGTGCCGCCTGAAACTCCTTTGCTTCGCAGTACACCGTAGCCTATGCGTTCAGTCGCCACAACGCCATACTCGCCCGCGCGCGGATCCTCAAACGTCTCAGTCGTTATGTCTCTTCGAATCAGCATGACGGCTGCCGGATTTTTATCCACAGCGAAAACCTTGCCGTTCGTGCACTTGCTACTCTTAAACAGGTTCATGGTCAACGCTTGTCCTACCAAGCCGCTTCCGAGCTGTAACCCACTGGAGGGCATGTACTGGGAATTTATGAACTCGGTTGCAGTGAACAGTTGACTCATCTGTTTACTGTGCATGAACATAGTGTCAGCTTCAAAATCCTCGCCAGAGACAGCATCCCACATCTCCACAAGCTTCGCCCACGACAACACAGCTGCTCCACCGGCTATTACGGCGCCGCCGGCAAGATCAGCCGCTGCAATGGCCTCGTACAACGCGATTATTTTCTCTGTTTCCTTCTCCGCGACGCTTCGCCCAAGCTCTTCAAGTTGTCTGTTCAACACGTTCCAGCTGGCATCTTCGGCAAGCTCCTTCGTCCACTTGGTGCTATCCTTGATTATGATGTTGGTTTTGATGTCCACGGTCTCATCGCGTTCGCCTGACAACCTCGTCACGCCGCCTTCAGAACCAACGTATGCGACGCTTTTCTTAGCCTTCACGAAGCGTTCCAACGATTCTTTCGTTGAACGCACGTCAATAATGTTTCTTGCGATCAACTTGGGTTTAGCAGCCTCTACAACCGTGTCGTGCATACTTCCCAACGCGCCAGCCATGTCGCTGAAGATTCCTTCTTTCATGCCCATTTTCGCATACTGGTTTATCCAGGGATTGACGCCAGCGTGCCTTAGCATGCTGTCAAAATCCGCTGCATACTCTAGATCCTGCTTCATGAGGCCTTCATGGAATTTTGGTAACGGAATTTCCCGCATTATCGGTTCACCTTTATGAGAATGAGGTCTGCGTCTGCCGCTGCCGCTGTCCAGGCGTTGTACCCAAGTGCCTTATCCACCATTGTTATGTCAGCTGCGTAAGGATTCGCAATCACTTTGCCCGCTGTTGAACCTCGAACAGAACCAGACAGCGCTATTGCGCCGCCAGCCGTCACTTTGATTTTGCCCTGAGTGCACACCGGACACATTTCGCCGATGGCTTTCGTCATAGTTGCAATTCCAATGGCTATTTCAGCTGCTACGGTCGTCGGGGTTATTTTGCCTGCAGAACTCATGTATACGGCTTGACCTTTCGTAACAGCCGCTTCGCACTCGTACTCTTCAACTGTCGCGCCCTGCTGTGCTACGTCTCCTACTGCCAAATCGGTTCGCCCACTTAAATCAGCCATACTTTCTCATCTTCTCCTCAATTTTCTTGATTTCAGCCAATTCGTCTTGGCGTACTTTCCGTCATACTCGATGACTAGGATCACTGCCTATCGTCTGGCGCAATTCCAAGGGCTCGCATCTGCTGACTGATCATCATTTTTGGCCCGAAAGTCCAGCACTTCCATACATGCGACGGCGGGATACTTTCAACTATGGCCTTGTGCAACGTCAGGTACTTCTGTTTGGCTTCGCCGACGCCTTGTTTCATCTGCTTCTCCAAGTCCGCACCCTTACCTTCCGCCTCCACGAGCTTCTTCCGCACTTCCACAAGAGCCTCCCCTTCTTTAGGTCCCTGTGCACCAAGCTTTTCAGCAATCTTCCCCAACGCAACGTCAAATTCGCCTTCCCTGATACGGAGACGCTTCTCCTTCTCAGCAACTGCAGCATTCTGAGCAAAATTCTGGGTAAGATATGCTTCCTTCAGCGTCTTCAACTGATCTATTGTCGCTTTCATCCGCGTAAGCTCTTGCCCGATTTTGGTTTCCGCCTCCTTGAGAATGATTATGACTGGTGCAGCCTGCGCTTGAGGAATCGAACTGAACGTATCAGCCCGGGTTAAGGCGCTAAACTGTCCCTCCAAATAGCGAACACGCTCTTCAAAGGCTTGACGCAGTTGATCTATCTGCACGTCAAAGGGCGGCGGCACGATTGGCAACATTATGCCTTCCCACAGCTTCACGAAGGTTTCCTTATCTGCAGGCGGAAACTGAGACATGAAGTGCACGCTAGTAAAGTCAAAGTTTCGTGGGGCCACGGCTCCGCCGATGCGCTCCGTCATCACGCCATCCTTAAACCAGTCTAACTCGATGCTTAGGCCTTTGAACGCGCCCTCCTTAATCTTCCTTTTAACTTGGTCATCCACATTGCCTTCGAATGCTACGCCGTTCTCCTGCTCGTCATACCACGCCTTTTCAACCATGTTCGGCTTAGGCAACAGACGCAGGTGATCAATTCCAAAAGACTTGCCGCCCAGGCTTGGCGCGCTCTTCTTAAGTTCCTCCTTCAGAAACAGATGAGCTTGGCCTTCCTCCGGATGCCAGAGTCTCTTCGGGTGAAGAGCAACTCCAGAAACCCTATTCCCCTCACACCTGATGCTTTCAGCGAACAACCTCAACTTCACAGGCAAAACGCCCTGCTGTGTACCCTGTTGAGATAACGCCAATGCTTCCTCTTCCGCCAACGTAGCCAAAGCATCCTCGTAACCACGTTTCTGCACCCACAACGCATCAATATCAGCAGCTATCTGCGGGTCTACCACTGGAAATGCAATAGCCTGCTTTGCTTTGACCTGCTCGGAAATCTCTGCAATCTTCGCCTTAATTTGCTCTTGGCTCATCGTCTGCAACTTCAATGGTTTTCGACGAAGACCTTCCTCGACGGCGTGTTGAATGGTGCCACAATAAGCTGCTGGATCCTTCTTATCTTGATTTTTGGCTACGCAATCTTCGTAACTTTCATATTCTCCAAACGGCAACTCTATCACCTCCGCGATTTAGCTGATCCTTCCGTTTTTAGGGATTTCATTTCTTTGGCAGACATCTCCGCAATCGTCTCGGCTGCCTGATCAATTTGGCTCGAAGACAAGGGCGGAGAATAAGTCGCCAACACTTTCCTGATCTCATCTTTCAACATTGGCTTTTTCTCCAAGCTCTTTTTCTATTTTCAATACCTGTGAAGGAACCTCAGGATCCGCCTCTTCCAATGGCAACTTGGCCACATCCCGCAATATCTTGCGGATCTCGTGGGTTCCGATGACAGCCGGGTTCACCTTCAACAATTCAGTGACCTGGCCCAAAATTTGAGACAGTTTTTCGTAGTCGAGACTCTCAGGCATGCCCCAATTCAACCGCACCTGAGCCTGCGCTGAATCCAAACCCGCGGCAGCCACCACAGGATCAAACAAATAGCGCTCGACACAACGCTTGAGAAACCTCTGCACGCCCAATACGCGCCTTTCGCCAATCTCCAAGGCAGCGTTGGCGCTTGCCTCAGTAAAACCGGTTTTGGTGACAAGCTTTGCCAACGGCGTCTCAAGACCAAGCATAAACTCGTCCTCAAGCGTTTCCACGTAGAAATCGAGGCCCCGCATCCGCTCAGCAATAACCTGAGTAATCTTCGCGTCAGAACCCGGAGGCGGATTAAACACAAACCTGTGACCACGCGGCCCAATCTTGCGGATCTCGTTCTGGGCCTCTTTCAACTTCGTCGCGTTCAACCCAGGGAAACTCCAGAGCTCGTTAGGCGCGCCAAAAGTGTAGATCGTATCAGCCATACCCGCGTGAATCTTGCCCTTGATCACGTAAAAGGGTCCACGAACCTCACCATTACCAAGGTCAAGGGACGCGCAGAGACCGTGCAAAACGCCAATCCCCAGCGGGCTTGCCGTCATCACGTTATAGCCGAGGTGAATAAGCTCCTGCCCCGGAATCTCCTTTATTGCGCGATCCCAATCAAGCAGTAACTGCTCTACCTCGCCCTCATCACCAAACTTCAAGCCACGATCCTTGATAACTGCAAGCGGAATCACCCTCAAAAAGTCAATGCGACGCCTGTTGCCGACCCACCAGAACACGTTTCCCCAACCCACAGCATACCGGCTTGACTCCTGCAACCGCTCATCCAAACCGACGCGCTCACAAAACTCGTCAACAATCTCCTTCGCCGTCTTGCCACCGCTCTTCTCCAGATACTTCTTGTTCATGGTCGTGTAGAAGCCCTGGCCAGCAACCTGATCTGCCAAAAAGTCGATACTGGCCTTGGCGCCAAGGTCAGCCAGATAAACCATCGTCATAATCTTAAAACTGACATCAGAAGAAACACCCACAGCCTTCTCATTTTGAGTGACGAAAAAGGCGGTCTCATGAAAAATACTTCGAATGCGTTCAGAAATAGATCTCGTGCTCTTTGCAGAATGCACATCAGACGCGGCTTCAACTGGCATAATAACAGAGAATATAGACGGATAAAGGAAAAAAGCGCTATTAGGACTTGGCTTTACTGAATCGAACTACTAATAATAGTTAAATAGAATAAGAACCGACATTTAACCCGATGCAGCTGCGGATAACTACCCAAATGTGCGACGTTTTGAAACTAATCCTCCAGGGAAAAAGCTGCTACGCAATCGCCAGAGAACTCGACATGGATCCTCCTTCAATCTACGTCAGCTACCACGCGGCAAAAGAAAACCTGCCAAAACTAGATAAGATGCTAACAGAGCTCAAAGCCCTCGGATGGCCAGACAAACTCGCACAAGCAGAAGAAGAGATCCGCAGTAAAAGCCCGAGACGAAGGACAAAAACAACGTCGGAAATAACTGTATTGAAACTGGGATAAAATGCTCAAGCAGAAGGCCTGGAAGCCGGAAAACTTCTTCTTTCTCTCCTTTCTCCCCACGGCAACCAGGCCCCAAACCTGAGCCTAGATGGAGGTGAAAACACGCAAAGAAAACTAGCATACGTGATTATGCTTTTGGCATTGACCGTCGCGCTCGCGTATCCAGCGTTCGCAGCAGAAGCAGAAACCCCGCCTGAAATGCCCGTCGAGGCAATCAACGCGATATGGTCCGTCGCTATTGCGACACCAGTAGGTTTCTTCATCGCTTTCTTGACCTGCCTCGCAGGATACGCAAGCAAGACACCACCCGAAAAATTCAGACTCGACCACTTCCTCTACACAGCGATAATAACGGTGTGTATCGGTGCAATCTTCATGTACTCGGGTCTGCCACAACAGTCAGTAGCTATATTCGTTGTGACATGGCTCGGAACAGGCTACATCGCATGGTATATCTGGAAAGGCTCACAGATCTTCGCCACCATAATCACAAAACACTTCCTGCCCACACCCGAAGGCCCACCAACAACAAGTTAGCCTGATGCGTAACGCATCAAACCCTTTCTCCCTCCCTATTTCTTAAACCCTTTTTTATCCATAGTCCCTTCAACAAGGCCCGTTTGAAGAGGAGAAATAACCCTAAAGCTTCGAGTTTTTACCCTTCAATGGAGAACCTGTTTGAAGAGGGAATGGTCTTTTTCTGTGTCCGTCTCAGACAACATCGAGGCGTAGAACGCCAGTTACAACCAGCACACGCCGAACGCAGAATAAGCCACACATCAAACCACGCGCTAAGCCTAGACCAGAACCTAAGCCTCAACCGACTCACTCTCTCCTGGTAATTCTCCATCTTTCCAAGGCGCAGCGGTCTTCTCCGTCTCATCCCAAACCTCATTACCAAAACTCGTCAAAGCCCAATGCCAACCACGCTTCTCAACAAGCCTTTCGCCCAGCTCCTTCTCAAGCAGCCGATTCATACGAACGATCCGACGACTCACCTGACGCCGCATAACCTTATACGCGGATAACCGTGCAGCCAGATCCTTAGGAAGCAGGCCTTGTCCGCCCGCCTCGTGAAGCAGGTTCAGGATCTCAGCGTCGACCTCATCCCCGCACGCAATCCGCTGGATCATAGGCTTCTGAAAATTGAACAAACCCTTCAAGCCAGCAAGAATAGTCCGCTGCGATAACTTAAGCTCCTCTATATCCCGCTTCATCTCCTTAATCAGCTGCAAAGTGTACTTGACACGGCCAATTTTAGCCTCCAGAGGCCTCTTCAAACGCCTTTTTTCCTCGGTTTGGACGGGTACAGCAGCTGACTCCATACAGTCACGCGCACCCCCGCATAATGGGCATGTTCACACACGCGAAGAACGAGCGTCCATAGTCTAGGACAGCAACCATTGAAGACCATGAACATGAAAAGCATGGACTTTTACCATACCCAGAAACATATCTTGTAAACAAGGTGCTACATGGACCTACCGACGAAAACAAGCCCTCTGCGCACGCCGTGCACTGAGGGCACGCAGTGAACCTAGTGTGCACCGTAAACCTAGCTGACATAGTCTTTCATACTCCTCTGGCCAGCAGCCGGCTCAGGCTCAACCTCCAAATTAACAAGCTTACTCAGAACGTCTGTCAACTTCTCCAAACGCTTCTCGATCAGCTGAACCTTCTCAGGCATCTGAAGGTAAGCGATCACCGCGTCCTTCTGCAAATGCTCAAGTTCGCCCACATTCCAGCTATGATCAATCTTTCTCTTGTCCGTTCGAACAGTGAAGTACCGGCCGAAGAGCGTGGCAATAGGGTCCTCAACCGCGATCTCAGCAGCAACAACACGACCTTCACCAAGCACACACCCATACTTTCTCACTAGGCCATCACGAACACGATTCGCAAGATTCAAAGCCAAATTAGTAACCTCAACCGGACTACGACCACGAATAACCTCAACATGCACAATCCAACTACGCGTCGTCTTACGCACCTTCACACCCTGCTCAAGGCCTAACAGCGCCGTCCAATTCACCATCTCCACAGGCTTAAAATTCGTAGGCATCCGTCCATCAACCAAAACATCAAAACTAACCTGGCACTTATCCAAACGATAAAGTTCGCTAGGGAAGACCGTCCCCTCACATGACGTGAGCAGCCTTTTACTTTCACCAGTGAGCTCATAGAAAACCACGTTACTACGAACCTGACGCCGGATCAGCTTGGCCTTCTCAAGTTTCTGAATGTAGTAAAAGGTATGTTGACGCGATAGTCCTATGATGCGGCCTGCCTTAGTTGGATAGTCCCCGGCCTCGAGTCGGCGCAAGAGCGGAAGAATCCAAGTCCTAACAGTACAAGTGTCAAATTTTACTTTGTACTTTGAAGATCTACGTTTGTACTTCGCTCGAGACCCAGCCAAAACAAGATCACTTTCCTTGCTTGTGTTTTCGATTTAGTTCTTCAAGAAAAGATGTGAGATCCTTGAAACATCCGGCACTGAAAACGGCGACATCCATCACGAAAAAGCAGTATTGTCTCCAAGGCCTAAACCACTTGATAACGCCAAGCATGGACTCATCGCTCTTAGACCTTATTGCCCATTTCTGAGTCTTAGCCCCAGGCTCCTGCTCCTGCAGGTGAGCCTCCATATACTTTCCAATCGAAAGAGCCGTCATGGGCAGTACTCCTTTGTTCCCCGACACTTGCGACTGTTAGCCTGCTTCGGATGAGCCTGGCAACGTCGACACTTACGATTACCTCCACTTCGATTCCACGTGAAACCGGGACACTCGATCACCAGTGGTGTCTTTTCAATCATGTTTCGGGAACCTCCCTCTCGCTTGGCGGAATAAAGGGCAAACCAAGAGCAGCAAAAACCTCTTCCTCAGTCCTGCCAGCAACCACAAGGCCCCTCTGATCCGTGAGCCCCACACTGTATTTGAGCCTCAAACCCTTGCTAATTGCCAAGTTGCACAACTTCACGTTATGCTCCTTGCTGCCAGTGCGAACCAGGAGAAGGATCCCCCACGTCTCCGGCTCAGCACGGTAAAGATCCACCTGAACATAGCTCTGGCCGCTCTTGCTAGCGAAGGGCACGTTCAAAACCGCGAGCTTATCACCCTGCTTCACCGTAGAAGCGTCAAACCCGCTGCGAACCGTCTTAATGATGCTAAGCCAAGAATCAGTCTTGCCAGGCCTAGGCAAAACCACGATATCCACGTCATTAACGACGCCTCTACGTCTTCGAATGCTCCCCGCAACCTCGGCCTTAAGACAGAAAGGCCCTATCTCTCCGAGAATCTTGAACGCTAAAGGCTCAACCTCAGAACGATCCAAGCCCTCCAACACCGGCAACGTATCCGACGTTTTCAACGTATCCGGAAAAAGAGATCTCTGCTTCTCGTTCAGGAAGAGCCCTCCTTCTTTGGCCAAAACTGACGAATATCAGCTTCCCAACCGCACGAGTGGATGTGACGACATTTGATCGTTACGGGCTTCCAGTCTTCCTGAGTGATGTATAGCCCTTGGGATCCGCACTTAGGGCAACGCCCTTCACGAACAACAAGAATCAATCAAGACTCCTCCTGCTTCCGTTCGAAAATCACCTGAGTTCCTTCCATTACCACTCGCGGAATATGGTAATTCCCCATCAACTCGTAAACTCTCTTAGGATTCTCAGACAGTTTAATGCCGTAAACGTGAACCATGCGGAAAAGCTGGTCCTGCCTGGACCGGAGATCAGCGATCACCACCTCGCACTCTTCGATGCCAATAATATTCTTCCCGATAAGTCGCTGTACTGGAATAAGACTTCCAGGACCACAATGATTCTTGCTCGTGGATAAACGATGTAGAGTAATTTTATTCCGGGCAAGGCGCTTACGCAACTTATCCTGAGCCTTCCCGACGTGCTCGATAGCATACTGCAGATTATTTATTGCCATGGCCCACTCATGCTTCCAACACATCAAGAGGCCTCCTTGATTCGCTCCTTCGCCCCAGAAAACAGCCAATACTCAAAGCTACCTGAGGACTCTTCACGCTGCAAAACCTTCTTCCGCACCAAAGCCTCAAGCGGCGGGTTCAGGTCCCGGCTCGGATGATGAACCGTCGCAGTTGCGTAAACGCGATCAATCTCCTTCGCTATGACTGTGAGTCGCCTCTTTTCATCAAAAAACCCGGCCTTAGCCAAGCAGATTAGCCTGCCCTCGTGGCCTGAATCGTCGATCTCCACGACTGGCCGATCAACCTTGACACGAATCTCCGGAACTGTCTCAGTGACGACAAGAGGCTGTCCTCCAGTAGGTACTGAAGTAGGTATATTCCCATCCATAGGTAATGTGGCAGGTATTTTTTTAGCCAACCGCTCCTCAGCATTGTGGATCTGATCGTAAATGTTCTGAACCCGCAGGCCGCGACGAAGAGCAGAAAGCAGATCATCGTAATCATGCAGAGCGTTTTCCATCTCTTTTATGCGCTTCTCGAGATCCATCTTAACCTCAGCAAGAAACCTGAGCCGCGCCTGAATGCACTCCGGGATCTTGTGGCCAAACTCGTAAGCCTCAATGATGCTCTTGTCCTGCTCGAGCTGCTGACTGAAAGCAAGAACCTTCTCCTCCAACTTGGCCAGCTTCTGCGCGTCAACCGGCACACCGCCCTTGTGCTCAGGCTCAGGGCTTGTCTTGAAAACCTTCTTGAAACGCTCAACAAAATCATCCACGCCCATGAGAACGATCTTGCTTGCCTGTGGGCTTTTGATAAACTCGCGTGTAGCATGGAAGGTTTCTCTCGGCCTAAACTTGACTTTCTTGAAGATCGGCGGCTTCTCCGGGTGCCAAACCCACGCCTCGCCATTGTCCAGGGCCTTAAGCGAATCATACCACTCTTTCAGCTTCTCCTTATCTTCATCCGTCTGCTCTTCAACCCAAGCCTGGATAGCCTTCTTGTCCTGCGGCGCGAGAGTACGAAGAATAACGAGGCAATCAGACTGCGTGAGGATATCCTTGTTGAGGACGGCGCTGCGCTGCGTAATCAACGTGCATCCGAGGTTGTGGTTTCCGCCTCTTCTCACGAAATTATCGACAGCCGACAAGCAGAAGGCTTCATCCTGACCGATCGGACGCTGAGGAGCAAACATGTCAGACTCCTCGATGAAAACGTGCCTTTCAACCCGGTTAAGCCGATATAACTCATTAAGAAAATCCATGACGATCTTGCGCATCGCATACTTTGAAAAACCGCTCAGATCCAGCACACAAGAAATATTCGACTCAACAACGGCCTTAGCCATCTCCGTTGCTTTCTCAGGGACAAGAGGCAGATCCTGATGTTCACCGCCAAAAACGACGACTGGGAGGCCTGGGCTTTTGCCGTCGCTTGCCACGCGCAGGCCCCACCAAATTCCCATTCCGTCCAAAACGACAATCGGAGTCCCAGCCTTGAGCATCTCCTCAGCCTGATCAGCAGCATTGTAAGTCTTGCCAGCGCCACGCTTCGCAACATAGGTGATAACCCACGTCGCAGCCTCACCAGGAAGAGATAAGCTATCAGAAACACGCAAACTCAACAAGAAACCTCCTCAATTACGGCGACAAGGGTAACACTAATCTTCCTCATCTTCACCATCTCCCCGGTCACCAACGATCATAAGGAAAACTCCCAAAAGCCCAGAGATCAACAAAAAAGGAAAATTGAGAATAGTGAGAAGACGCCGCAAAGTCACTTAGACGCCTCCACAAGAGAGCTAGCCTTCTCGAGAAAAACATCCACGAACGCTTTGTTAAACGATGTCAACGCATCAAGATAACGCTCTCGCAACCTCGGCGAAATCGTTAACAGGCCCCGCCGCTCTTGAGCCTCCAGAGCCTGCATCACAACAGCACAATGAAGCTTAGAGTTGGTGAAATCCTGTTCAATATCTACTCTATTCACCGTATTAATCAGAGCCTGTACGAGATCCCCAAGATGGGCCAGCGTTTTCACGACGTCCAACTGAGCCCCAGCAGACTCGGCGGAAACATACTCCGCAGGAATTGAAGCATCAGCAAGCACTTGTTTTTTTGCATCTCGAACCCGCTGCACTTGTTCATCCAGCAACTTCTTAGTAAGAGTCTTGCCAGATTTTGCCCTATGCTTTTCGAGCCTATGCAGCTTCTCATACTTCTTCAACAAGCCCGTAGCGGTCCGGCCTGGAAACTCCGGCAAAAGCTGAGCGCCGTTCTCCTCGATCGTGCCGGGCAACTCTTCAATCCGTTTCAGCAACCGCTCTTCGTCAGCATCACTCCAAAGGTTTCTCTTTTTTCCAGGCAGAATCCCACGACGTCGCCTAACCTCAGGCCTAGGCTCAGCCGCTGCCTCCTCTCCGCCCTCCTCTTCCTTTTCAAGCTTCACAAGCGTAAACTTTTCACCGTTAATCTCGGTGAAAACGCAGCCAAAACCTTCCTCTTCAAGCATGGCCTCCCAATCCGGATCAAAATCTCCGCCGGGAACCATAATCACCTCACCATACGGTGCAACTTTGGCCACCACGAACTTTGTCTTCAAATCTTCAACAGTAACATCCTTCAAGCTTTCACCTCCTCGAATAGGCTGCGGACTGGACCGAGAAACCAGAAAGCAGCATCCCGAAACGCAGGCCTCCGCAACAGGACAACCTGATTAATGCGGACGCCGAAAGCCTTGAGATCCTCAGCGCAGCACCTGCAAACCTCAAGCACAAGATCCTGACTGCCAACACTCACGCTATACTCAGCCTCATTATGCGAAACCGGACCACAAACTTTGCACTTGCACACTAGGCCTCAGCCTCCTTAACCAGACGCTTCAACTCTTGCAGCGAAATGGTTTCCAACTTTTTATTTGTGAATAAGAAAACCAGGTCAGGCAGCCTTTCACGCAAAACTTTGCCAGTTACATCCACAATCTTTTCCAAGTCTTCAAAGCTAACGCCTTCCAAATAGACTATAGCAGCCCTTTTCTGAGTCATGCCGTAGGCGCCTCCATCCTCAAACCGGCCAACCGATGCAAACGCAGATCACGCATAACCGTCTCAACAGCGTTCACGACGTCGACGCGGGCCATGCTCCAATGAGTATCAACAACAGCCTTTACACGTTCAGACGTAGGTTCCAACTGGTCAAACTCAGCACACGCCATGGCCACAGCACACGCAAGCGCCGTGTTCGCGAGTTTGATCAGCTGCTCAGGACTCGACATGCGAAAATAGGCCACAGGCTTGCTAAGGGCTTTATTCATCTTATGCCTGCGATCCAAGAGCAGCTGACACCGCAGCGGATGCCCGTCCACGTCAACAAGGTCGAAGCGCAGAACCTGAGCAAACTCGCGGAGCGTATCGTCACAGAGGACCTCGCGGTAAGGCAGCATAACAAGATCTTTCGGGAAAGCACGATCTTCGGCTGCCAAACTACTTCGCCTCCGCTTTTCTAGCCTCTCTTACAGCATCGTCGGCGCTGGCCTGAGACGCATCCTTCACGGCCTGCTTCAAATTCTTCTCCAACGTGGTCTGGTTGCAGACGCCGAGTTTGACGAGAACCTCGCCGCCCAAAGGATACATCGACAACAGGCTCGGGCTAGCATCCGTGATCGTGAGCTTATGCTTAGCATTCGTGCTCTTCAACGTGACTTTGAAAGCTATTTCAAGCTGGCCTTCCTTCGTCATTTTCTCGCTCTTGCTGCGGCCAACAACCTCAAACACAACCTCAGCCATGCCTACTCCTCCAGCAGATCCTCAAAGCCAAAAATGTGACAGAGCTCAACAAACAAGGGTAAAGCAGCCACAAGCTTCGCCTTATCAGGAATATCCTCAATACGCCGTCGCAACCGTAACATCTCTCCGCGAAAATCAGGTTCCTCAAGACGCTGCAAACGCCGCTCCTGTTGAAGAACGATATCGCAGAGCTGATCGACGGCTACGCCGAGCTTCTGCAGGATATCCTTGAAAGCCTTAGCTAACTCAACTATTGCTTTCCCCAAAACTAGGCCTCCTCCTTCGCCTTTCTGCTTCGCCTTCTCCACTTGCGAACGCCGGCAGAATCGTTTCTAGCCATAGTCGGCAACCTTAAGCGCCTCCCAACTTTTCGATAAGGTCACGCATAGCGTCAAGCAAAGCGTCCGTCCGGCCGCTATACCTGCTCTTGATGGCCTCATCGAACTCTGCCAATAGTTTCAAGGGGCAATTAAAATTCACGAGTTTAGATTCCATTATTTTTCATTTCCTCCTTAACCAGTTTTTCACGTTCAAAAAACTTGCAGCCACTCGCCCAGCTAGAGGCCATGGCCTGATCCATGAACCGGCAAGTGCTCCGGTGACCGCAGAAACGACAGTGCTTATCAAAAAACTCGTTTCCACACTCCGGGCATTCACCAGTAGGCTTCTCAGCGGCGAATGGCCATGATTGGAGTCGGCTGAACTCGGCTTGAAGATCCTCGTAGAACACGAGGCGGCTCAGGTAGATCTGCGTGTAAAGCATACTCTTATGCCGCATAATCTTACTCAAAGCGTGAAGATTCCCAGGCCTCTTCCCATCAGAGGGATAGGCCCAGCTTGCAGCAAAAAAGTGCCGTAGATCGTAAAGGTTCATGTGCTTCCAGCCGTCGACGCCGGCAGCCTTAGCCCACTTTCGAATCACCTTATCCAGCGCATCGTAGCCCAGCGGGCCCGCTCGGTCTGCCCAGGCCTTGCCCATAGGGTCACGCTCGATCACCCAGCCGTATAGTTTGGGCGAAACATCATAGAGCCGCTTCAAGAAATCTGCGGTCACCGCGTCCATCGGAATCGGGCAAACCACATGCTTCTTGCTATCCATAGTATTCAGCGTTAGCTTGTCAAAGTCCACGTCGTCCCACCGCAGGCGCCGGATCTCGCCCGGGCGGAGGCCAGACTTCATAGGCACGCGAATAAGGCAGAAGTCGCGGAGAGGCGCATGCTCCATAGCGTAATCGTGCAGCCTAAGAAAGTCGCTCCTACGCAGGACGATAGACTCAGGATTAGGCAGATACTGCATAGATCCAGCACCGGCGCCATCACAAAGGGTGATAACATGCGACGCCATAGACATTTGAAGGCTCGCGCCGTCCGCACCAACAGAGCCCTGGAGAGAGAGAAAGGTGAAAGTGAAGGCCCTATGGCGCCAACGGCCGAGAACGACACGCATACGCCAACGTACTAACCCGTCGTTTTTCACTAATTCAGATTCTGATTCAGAATCCACGAAGCGTTTCAGACTCAAACCGACCACGAAAACCTAAAGACACTATGCACATGCAGCATTTATAAGCCTTGTGCGGCATGGAAAACAACGAGGAAAAAACGGCGAAACACTTAACAAGCGAAAAAAATAATAGAGACAGGGCTTCTGGCTGCCGGACTCGTTCTAAGGTTTGGTCTCCTTTAAAACCGGCGGCCAAAGGCTCCATTTCGACGTTTTCTGTCCCGTGACAAAACTTTAAATCTGACAGAAGCCACGCTACTTTTAGGAGACTAAACGAAATGCAAGCTTTAAACCGAGAATACGCGCCAACCCGTGACAGGTTGGCTATGCGCGGCGACGAGAGATCGCCTACACCGAGAACGCCTTCAAATGAAGACAGAAAAGATTTGTACAAACGGTCGAAAGAATGTGAAAATATAAACACTCATTCCGGGGTGTGCCTGCAATGCAAATGGTATGAGACTAGTTATTCATACTGTCAGCTATATACACGGGGAAAATTTGTTGGAAAAGTGAAAATGAAGGAGCAGCCTACTCTCCAGGAACAACAGGTAAACTTTGACAAAGATACGGCTCAATTGCGAAAAGACCTTAAAGGCTTCACTGAAGGATGGTGAACCAGGATGAGCCTTACACACGCATTCACGATCTGCCAAACCGTCGGCTTCAGAAGCGATATTCCAGAGGACGTCCAAGCGAAAATCATGGCTCACGCGCTTAAACACTTCAAGGCGCCAACCGACTTCATAATCTACGAGACGGAAGCAGGTCCAGAACATTTTGAAGACGAAGGCAGAAGCCTATCCACCTTCATACCGGGCACCACAAAGAAAGTTTACGCGAAACTGGACGATTATGGGCCACCCGAAAAATGGGACGAGCTATATGATAAGGAGATCGCGGACGGCCTCAAGAAGGGAATACGCGGAAGATTCCTGATAACCTTCATGCTCGCCGAAGACTACTGAGGGTCAACATGCAGAAGCAAAAGGGCAAGTTCTGGCCACAGGTGAGAACGCAGATTTACGAGAAAGCACAGCAACTCTTCCAGGAAGAAGAAGCACGCACTATGAGCCAAGATTTCAAGGGCATAACGGCGACAAAGAAAGAGCTCCACGAAGCAGGCTACTTCTACACGGCTAAGCTCATCGTCCTCAGAAACCTTTGGCTCCAGAACAAGGGAACGCCCACAGTCGAAGAGGAGACCGCCACACATGCTACTTTTTAAAAGATTATTCATGCTCAAGGTGCTGGACGGCTCCAAAACGCAGACCCGCCGAATCAGCAGATACAGACTCAAAATCGGCGAAGCCTACGCGATCAACAGCGGAATGCTTGAACCCGCCCAAGCTAGAATAATCATAATCCGCGCCTGGAGACAACAACTCCGCGACCTCACACCCGAGGACGTCAGAAAGGAAGGCTTCACAAGTTTTACAGAGTTTAGGCAGGCCTGGATAGAAATATATGGCAGCTGGAACCCGGACCAAATCGTTACGGCCTACGAGTTCCGCCTACTCACTTCTGCCAGAAAAGATAGGCCTTCACCTGCAACAACAGGCCCACAACACGAATCAGAGACGCGAGTTTAGCGAGATCTGCGGCCTCTAGGCCGGCTATGTAGTCTGCTTTTGTCCCGAAGGCCTTATGCCGGTTAACCGAGATCTCCTTCATCAGCCGCGGATGAGGGTTCTCTGCGAAGATATTGCGTATCTGCTGCAGCTCTCCAGGGCTCAGTTTCTCAAGCCTTTTGAGAATGTATGATTCGCTGCCAAGAAGCTTCACGTTGAAGCCGAGCTCCTCCAGGATCCTGGAGATCTTCAACGCATGCTTTCCAGGAACTTGGAAAAGCACCAGCCGCATACCTGCTTTCTCAGCAAACTGGTTATACTTGGCCATAACAGCAACGAGCTCCACGCAAGACGTGCCAGCCAACGCCAATGTCTCTCGGATCAGCTTCGCGCCAAGGCCTACGCTCCTATATTTCGGGTGAACCACGACGCGGCCAATCATGCTCAGCTGACTGTTCAACTGCTTAGGCTTCAAGCCAGGAAGAACTAGGCGACGTCCGAGACAAGTCATAGGCGGATAATTGTAAATGATGACACCGCACAACTCTTCTCCGCGCGCGCGAGAGAGAGCGAAGATCTTGCGGACCGCTCCGGGATGACTGCTCCGATAATGAAACATCTCAAGAGCATGCCAGTCTTTTGTGGTACCAGGCCTCACCTGCATCTCGCGAACCAGACTACACTCAGCAGGACTCTCGTTTGGATAGTACACTATATAAATCTCCTTTCCGTAGCGCTTATGCACGTGCACGCTAGGCCCAAGATCCGCGAACAGGTCCGTGTGACTAGTAGCTACAACACAGCTGCAATGTAGCTGCCGAGCAAGCTTTTGAAGGTTAAAGGCCACAATCTTCGCCGTGTCACGGTCCAGGGTCGCGCAGAACTCGTCCATAAACCACCATTTAGCCTTGCTCTCGATCATTCGGGCTATGCGGTAACGATACTTTTGGCCGTCGCTCAGCTGCTCGTACGTACGCACAAAAAGAAAAGCGTCACCAAGGCCCACCCGGGACAAGAGATTCAGGCCTTCATCAACGGTTTTGCCTACTGTCTCGATCAGCGGCTTACCCTCATCGACGCGCACAGAGCCCATGTCTACGGCCTCAGAGCCAAGATCTTTCAGCATGGCCTTCAAGAGAACGCTCTTGCCAGATCCGCTGTCTCCGGTGATTAACACGACGTCGCCCGGGCCTATCTTGAGCTCAACATTATCATATAGTACGAAGCTGCGCTGCTCGTCCAAACCGAGCCCAAAGGCCTCAGACACGGCCACGCTCCTCGGCGTCAGTTTAACAGCTGTCTCGTAGGCGATGTTGAAAGTAAAACGGTTAAGAGTCCTATCGTAGATCTTGCAAAACTGCTTGATCCGGAAAAACTCGCGTCTACGCCTCACACTCTTCAACCTCGCAGCAACCCACTACTTAAGACAAACCAAGAAACAACATGTTCGAGAGAGATGGAGACAGAGAGAGACGAGTTAAAGTGCACATTTTCGTTGTCTGCGCCTTTTGAGCCAACAGATCAAACCTGGCAGTCCGTTATGGTCAAGATTATACTTGCCGCAAGTTGGACATCTACCCATACTCTCGACATAAGCACGCCAACTATGAGGTTTTCCGCCCATTATTTCACCCCCCTTTCTATCATTAGTTCGCTCAACCTCCCAGTGAGAGAGATAAGTAAAAGTGCACATCTAACCAAACTTCATGGCCTCCAAGTCAAACGCCTTCATCTGCACCGTAGCAAAAACGCTCAGGGCCATACTCCAGAACACGTCATCATGCGTCCCATTCGGATGACTAAACGATATAGAGCCGTCCTTGCGCAGCTCGAACTTCTCCACGTTCAACTCGCTGCAGATGTCACCACGATAAGGCTTCTCCCACGTCGCAAGAGGATAAAACAGTTTCTCATTATTCATTCTCTGTTTGAAAAGATTAGCCATCTCGCTCTTTCTTGGCACGCTAAAGTTTACGCCCTCAGCGTTCGTGATACCTGCATCCTCCATATCCGCGATGAGGCTCGGCCCATCCTTCGTTATGTCCACGCGAATCTTTGAAAAGCCACCCCACCGGTCCTGCAGCATCTTCAAATAACCCAGCACATGCGCGTACTTCGTGGGTTGACTAAAAATCTTCAAGTGCCTCAGCAGAAGCTTATCGTTGAGCCTTTCGAATATGCTGAGAACACAGAAATCTTTCACTTGAGCCATGTCCAAGCCGGCGAAGAGATCTCCCTGGTAACTGCGTTCAGGATTCCAAAGCTGCAGATCCTCACCACACGTCTTTTCCGTGCCTATGCAAGAGACTATGAGGCTCTGCGACAGCCAAACATCCTCGTCCTCAGCATACTCAGCCTCCATCTCACGGCGCCAGCGAGACGGATCCTCGCCGAACTGCTTCTTGATTTTCTCGATCATGTTAGGCCTTAAGGGCCCGGTTGGAGCCGTGGCTCTATCGACGCCCACGTGGCTACGGTGAAAATCGGCCCAATCCTTATGAAAACACATCTTCCAGAAAATGCTGTCCGCGTTCCAAGGCGTGCTTGTCGCTATCAACTTGCCGTCCGTAGTGCCAAGCGTAAACAGAATAGCATCATACAAGTCCGCATCATTAGGCGTAAAGTTTACTTCGTCCCACCAAACCACTTGCAATGTCGGGCCCCTGATGGTGTCAGGATTATTCGGAAAAGCCTCAATCACACTGCCATTCGTGAACCGCAGAATAGTTCGTCCAGGCTTAAGATATTGACTTGGCGAAAGCTTACGCAGAAAATAGCCCATGCGACGAATGTTAAGCTTCGTCTGACGCCAGCTAGGCCCGACGACAGCAATGTAACTATCATCATGCGTAGCCGCGTAGTTTAACAGCAAAGCCGAAATAATCCAGCTTTTCCCGCTCTGCCTACACCAACGCGCAGCCAAAAACTGAAACCTATTGAAAGCGTCGATGAGCTCCTGCTGATAACTAAAAGGCACAAAACCAAGCGTCTTTCTAAACCAGCTGGGCTGATTCTTAGCTGCCTTCTTCGCCTTTTTCGTCGCAAGAGCCCTCGTAGCGACTACGTCGACCTTTGCGGCTTCAAGAAATCGGCCAAGTTTATCCCGCTGCATGCTCCTCGCGTGCACGTAACGCCGCAACTTCTTTCCTCAACTCCATAAGGTCATCTTCAATTCGCCGATAATTAACGTACTCAGCGAATTTGTCCTGGTAAACCCTGCAAGCTTGAACAAGGCTACGCAGCCGCAGAACCTCACCTTTTTCTAAACCTGGCTGCTCAAGCGACTTGACAGCGCGCGCTAAAAACAGCAGGACTTGCTCCACCGTAAACAGGTCTTTCGGCAAGTCAGAAGAAGAAGGCAAGTGCAAATCGTCTTTGCCTACTTCTTCTAAGCCAAGCCTCCTCATCTTGTGACTCACTGCGTCAACGGTCATCCCGAGTTCTCTAGCAATAGCCTCTGAAGAAACCTTCGCTTTCACAAGGTCCTGAAGCTTCTTCTCCTGCGCACGCGTCCAAGGCTTGCCCTTCGGCAACTAAGCCACCTTGTGTCCAATTATTATCCCTGAAACAAACGTGATAAGGCTTGAAATGCCTACAAAGATCTCGCTATTCCAAGCATGCAAAACGACCATATGCGCCACCTCAAGGCCAGATAAGCATATAGTCATGCCGATCGCGAATTTCACAGCAAAAACGATCCGCTCATCAGCCTCAACCATCTCAACATGCTGCTTACTACGAACACGGCCGCGGACCACCTTCCGCATCAACGCACGCCTGACCCAATCAGGCACGTTTGCGCCTCCTCTTCTTTGACCCGCCCATCCAACCCTTATTCAAAATGAAGCTGATAAGATTAAAGCGCCGGACTGGCTTCAAAAACCGTTTACGCCCCATATCCAATTGCAAACCCAAGACGGATATAACATCAAAACCAAGCAATGGCGTCTTGCAACCGTTATAACTTACAAGGGTAAATACATGCTCACCGCTAATATTTAAGTACAAGTACGCAAGGTTCGTCTTGATCTGACGACCATCAGCTAACTCCGCAAGGCCCTCGCCAACACAATCAAGCTTTAGAAATTCAGCGACTTTCCGCGGAATCACCGTCCCACTACTACCCGTATCAACGAGAAACCGAACTTTCATATGCCTTGCCGGATCATGCGGATTGGCAATCAGTACGTCCTGATAAACTCCATCTTGCATAATGGCACTACGCCGCTTCGTCCTAATATGTCCATTTTTACTCAACTAGAACAGTCCTCCATGTAAAGATTTAAACATCGAAAAAGATAGTGAAGGCAGGGATATTCTTGAAAGTGAAAGCAAGATGGGTTTTACCCTATATCTATATTGCAGTATTTGTGGTCGTAACATTTTTGATAGGCGTCGCACTGCCACAGAGTAGCGTCTGGCAATACCTGGGACTCTCTGAGAAAGCATTAATCGTATTCTGCATGCTATTAAACTTCTGTGCATTTCTGCTCGCCTGTTGGGTTGATAGAGACGATGCGAGGCTCGATATCCTCGAAAAGCAATTGCTCGCCAACCAAAACCGAATAAGCGAACTAGAAAAGAAAACCAAGTGATTCCACAGTAAATAAGAGGAAAGAACGTGCACACGCAATTTTTAGACGATGAAAAGATCATACGCGAGTTTGCCGGCTCACGTCCAGAAGCAAAATCCGCAGGCCAATGGCTAACAACACCCGCCCTAGTAGAAGGCATCTGGATTCTCACAAACAAGCGACTAATCTTCGAAGGCAAAAGACCAAGCATCTGGTCTGTAGGACTTGGAGCATTGCTTACGCCAACCCCAGAAGACACAAATATAGCCCTCAAAGATATACAGAACCTTGAAATTGTTTCATGGTTGAAAATCGAGAAGGCCCTTAAAGCAAC
>Ga0315294_10000814_pt1 | contig 33848 bp, 22 predicted proteins | sample YL17G13_40_MG_FD_203626 | JGI IMG/M metagenome (GOLD analysis project Ga0315294, IMG submission 203626) | Sediment microbial communities from Yellowstone Lake, YNP, Wyoming, USA - YL17G13_40 | ecosystem: Environmental > Aquatic > Freshwater > Lake > Sediment | place: USA: Wyoming | collected...
CGGGTTCTCATCGTTTACATCAAAATCCGGATTCCCGGGATTGTCATGAGGCGCCGGCGTCCCCAAACACCCATTGCTTCCCCCAAACAGCCCGAACAGCTTTCGATCCTCGTCGACCGCTTTCCGAGCGCCCTCCATAAGAAGTGCGCCCCCGTCCTGTCCCTTCACCCCCTCGACGAGAACATACTCCTGCGAGTCTTTCAGGGCGTTGTAGTCGGAGCGTGAGATGTAGCCGGACGATGCGTCGGGATGGCCTGCGCCGATGACGACGTCGGGTTTTGTCTCAGTGATCATCTCATGGGCAACCTGTCCCGGATTGCCCCTGTTTACGTTGTGGGCGACGAACGGGGCCGGTGTGGCGTGCGAAAACTCTACCGACGTGACCACGCCTATCGACGCTCCGCCTTGCTTCATCAGCTCGGCGATCGTCGTCAGCCGACCGTCCGGCGGATCCCCCGACGCCCACGAGATATTTCCCTGGTCGGTTTTGCGACCCGTCGCGATCGCGGTCGCGGCGGATGCTGAATCGGTCGCCGGGATCGCGTAACTTCCGCGCCCACCCGCCCATGTCGGGAGGGCATTGAGCAGGTAACCGGGCTCCGGAGCGACGGCGACCGGCCAGGGAGCGATCCCCCCGCGTGACGGATCGTAGCCGACAATCGGATCGAACGAGTCCGCCGAGTAACGCGGCTTCCCACCCTGACGCGCGTACCTGTCGTATGTGTCGATGTCCCACGTGGCGACGTAGCATTGATATTCAAAGTCGTGCCACACAAGCGCGCGATCCTCGCCGTGCAGGTAGCGACTCAGCGCGATCTCGTTCGCAAGCTGCATCCCGTCCGCGATGAACAGGATGATGTGCCTGGACTCCTTGAGAGGGGACTCGGCTGCGATGGTCGGCCGCGCGCATCCGGGCGCGATCAGCAGGCAAATAATCAGAATTCCGATCCGGTGATGCATATTTCGAGAGCGTAGCACAAAAAAACCGACCGCCGCGGTCGGTTCCATTTCGATCTGGTGGAGCTGAGGGGAATCGAACCCCTGACCTCTTGAATGCCATTCAAGCGCTCTCCCATCTGAGCTACAGCCCCACGGGACTCATCGGAAATTCAATATACTCGACAGGCGTGGCGAAATCAAGCCGGTCGCACCTCACCCCCCGTTCCCCCCTCTCCGCCTCACCCCCCTGGCCCCCTCTCCATCGGATGGAGAGGGGGGAAGGGGGGTGAGGTTTTATGGAGAATGGCATATAATATACCCCCTGAGAGATGTCCGGGGCGGGTCTCAAGAATGGGCATAGGAGGGACCAAGTGAAAACAAAGTGGCTCGCAATCGCCTTGGTGGCTGCGTTGGCTGCGGCCTCATGTGTTGATTCAGGGAAAGACAAGTCACCGTCTCCAAATGCGGAATCGGGACTGCATCGGATATGGGCCGCCAGCAAGTTCGGATTTATCAACAAGACGGGCGAGATCGTGATAAGCCCGCAGTTTGACTGGGCCGACGATTTCTCCGATGGGCTCGCGATGGTGAGGATAGGGGACCGGGAGACCGGCAAATGGGGCTACCTTGACAGGACGGGGAAAATTGTGATAGACGCTCAGTTTGATGAAGGTTCGGCCTTCTCCGAAGGGCTTGCTGCGGTGAACATCGGAGACTTGAGAACCAGCAAGTGGGGCTACGTCGACACGACAGGGAAATATATGATAGACGCGCAGTTTGACGTGGCTTGGCCCTTCTCCGAGGGCGTTGCGTCCGTGAGGATTGGAGACTCAGAGACCGGCGAGTTCGGCTACATTGACAAGACTGGGAGATACGTAATAGAGGCGCAGTTTGACGCAGCTTGGCCCTTCACCGACGGCCTTGCACAGGTTGTCGTCGGAAGGAAACATGGGTACATCGACCACACAGGGAAGTACGTAATATACCCAAAATATGACTGGGCATGGCACTTCTCCGACGGCCTTGCCTGCGTGAAGGTCGGAGAGTATGAAACTGGCAAGTGGGGGTACATCGACAAGGCGGGAGAGTACGTAATAAGCCCTCGGTTTTACGACGCCTGTCCCTTTTCCGATGGTCTTGCGAGTGTGAGAGAAGAGGCCCCGCGAACTGTGAAGTGGGGCTACATTGACAAGACCGGAGATTATGCAGTAAGCCCGCAGTTTGACTGGGCCGGAGACTTCTCCGACGGCCTTGCGTCAGTGGCCGTGGGGCGCCGCTCTGGTCTTCCTCCCATCGGTATGTCCAGTGAGCTCTGGTATGACACGTACGGCTACATCGACAAGACTGGCGACTTCGTCTGGAGCAGTGAGTAGCGGCCGGGCGATGACCAGCCCCGCTGCCCTTCGCAAATCCTCCGTCGCCTTCCGGCTCCGTCGGATTTGCGAAGGAACCATGGGACAAAGTACGGCACTTCGCGTACACTGTTCCCCATGGCGGTCGACTGTGAAGTATCCGTGATCATCCCCACCTTTCGCGCGGGGAAAGACCTCCTTCAGTGTCTCGAATCGATCGCGAAGGATGTCGATGCGCCTGCGCACGAGGTCCTGGTCGTTTTCAACTCTCCCGTACCCCCTCCCGCCGGTCTCGATCTCACTGAGTATCACCCCACGGCTCGAATCGTGGAGGCAGGGAGCAATCTCGGGTTCGCGGCCGGATGCAATCTCGGCGCGAGCGAGGCGGTCGGGCGCACGCTGGCTTTCATCAACGACGACATGACGGTCCGGGCCGGCTGGATGAAAAGCCTGGTTAAGCCGATCCTCGACGGCGAGTGCGCGGCGACCGGCGGGATGATCCTCTCGTCCGACGGGAAGAAGATCGATTTCGACGGCAGCTCGATCAACCTCCTCGGATGGGGATTCCAGGCCGGACACGGGGACCGCCTGCTCGACGACGGCTTCGTCACGCACCAGGACCTGCCCTTCGCGTGCGGCGGGAACTTCGCGATCAAAACGGATATTTTCGAGCACGCCTCGCGCGCGGGGGTAGCGGAGCCGTGCGGATTCGACAGGGACTATTTCGCCTTCTACGAGGACGTCGATCTCGGCTGGCGGCTTATGTTGATGGGTTATGCGATCGAATACGTTCACGACGCGGTGGTGCTTCACGCGGGCGGCGCCACCGGCAGTCTCATAGAATCGCCTCTCAAGTGGTTCCTGCAGGAACGTAACGCGCTTCAGACGATCATCAAGAACTACTCCGACGATCTTTTCCGGGAAATTCTGCCGATCGCGCTGGCAATGGTCGGCGTGAGATCGCAGATTCTGAGCGTGGTGGACGTGTATGAGATCGCGACCGATCGCGTCTGGCGCGACCTCATCCTCAGCGACCTCGGGTCGATAAAACACGAGCATCTCAGCGGACTCGATGAGATCATGCACAACGTGAGGGACCTGGGGAAGTCGGTCAAGAGTGGGATGCGTAAGACGAGCGGGTGGTTGGCTCACGAGTCGCGCGCCCAGGCGGGCCTGCTCGCGCTCGAATGGTGCCTTGATAACTGGGATGAGCTTATGGAGAAACGCGCGCGAGTGCAGGAACTGCGCGTCAAGAGCGACCGCGAGATACTCCCCCTGTTCGGCGACCCCTTGCGTCCGGTGCTCGGACATCCGAGAGAGGTAGAGGCAATGAAGCCGCTGGAGAAGATCCTGAATGAGTTCATGAAGTAGAGAAACCGGGAGCTGCCATCTTTTGGTCTTCGAAAAGCAGCAGCTGCCGGCTCACCGGCTCACCCCTCAGACAATGCAGTTATGCTACAATCCACTCCTGCCAAGGAGGCCGGCATGCCCGACGAGATTTTTCCCGTCCGGTGGCAGGACGGGAAGGTTGTGATGATCGACCAGACCCTTCTCCCCGCCGAATACAGGGAACTCTCAACCGACTCGGCGGAGGAAGTGGCGGAATGGATCGAGCGAATGGTGGTTCGTGGGGCGCCTGCGATCGGGGTCGCGGCGGGGTACGGCATGGCGCTCGCGGCGCTGTCGCTGAGGGACAAATCCCGGGATGAATTCGACAAGGGTCTCGCAAGGGCGCGCGACCGTCTCGCCCGCACCCGTCCCACGGCGGTCAATCTGTTCTGGGCGCTTGAACGCATGATGGACTTCGCCGAGCTCCATCCAAGAATTCCACCCGGTCAGCTCGCCGACATGATGTTGACTGAGGCCGAGGAGATCAGGGAGGAGGACTATGAGAGTTGCAGGGCGATCGGAAAATTCGGCGCAGAGCTTCTTCCCGACGAAGGCGGCGTGCTGACCCACTGCAACGCGGGCGCGCTCGCGACGGCAGGCTACGGCACCGCGATCGGCGTTCTGAGAGCCGCATGGGAGATGGGGAAGGAAATCCACGTCTACGTCGACGAAACCCGTCCCAGGCTTCAGGGCGCATGCCTGACATGCTGGGAACTCAAGCGGATGGGCATTCCGTTCACGCTGATCACGGACAACATGGCCGGACATTTCATGCAGCGCGGGCGGATTCTCGCGGCGGTGACCGGGGCCGACAGGATCGCGTCCAACGGCGACACCGCAAACAAGATCGGCACCTACACCGTCGCGGTTTTATGCAAGGAGCACAATATCCCCTTCTATATCGCTGCGCCTCTGAGCACGGTTGATTTCAACTGCCCTGACGGGAGCTCGATACCGATCGAGGAGCGCAGTCGCGATGAGGTGTTGAGGGTGATCCCGGGCGGATTCTCGTTCGGCGACATCAACGTAGCCAACCCGGCTTTCGATGTGACGCCGCACAGGTTGATCAAGGCGATAATCACTGACAAGGGCGTCGCGTATCCGCCGTTTGAAGAAAGCCTGCAGCGTTTCCGGGAGTAAGATCGGCAACTGCGGGATGGATGCGGGAAGTCAGCGCGCGCGGGACGCGTGCGTTATCCGGGTCCGAAACACGGGACGTGGTCGGCACAGAATTGGATTATGTGAGTTTTGTGTAAACTGGTATCTTGATATTTCCCGATTTTGTGGTAGATAGAGAGTGACCGCACGCTTTCGATTTCTCCCCCCAACGAATCTCAACAGCTCAGGAACTCAGGATCATGACGGCTCGCGTCATCATATGTATCTCGGTAATCGGAAGCCTCTCCGACGGGCTGAACAGGCTTCCTTCGGCTGTCGCGGGCTAGTCCGCTCATATCCGCCTCCCCCGTAACTTCCCCCTAGAATCTTCCCACTACTCGTATCCACCTCTGTGGGAACAGGAGGGCGACATCATGGCAGGAACATCAGGGATTGAATGGGTTGCGTCGCTGCTGAATGGATCGGGCCTCGAGATCGGCTTCGATGCGGCGTTGATGGGATGCCTCGCGTTCATACGAGCCGGCCTCGTCGGCATGCTGGTGCTGGTCGGCGCGTCAATCGTCACGAACCACGTGCAGGAGCTCCGCAGACGGCGAGAGCAGAAGCGTCTCAGGCAGTTGCAGAAAAGGTTCTCCAGGTACAACTATCGATCGAGATGGTAATTCGGCGGCTGTCGATCACGCACCGGAAGTGCGAATCCGTTCGGGATTCCGGCGGATTCTCTGAACCATGCTTGACTAAATTCGATCTGATTGAGAAACTGGAGCGTTGGGGGGGCAGGAACCCATCCCGGCATGGACTGGAGGCCTTGCCGGGAAATCAGGCTCTCATTTTGAATTGTCACCGCAGCCCGGGAGGAGCTGTGATGAAATTCACATCGATCTCTTTTCCCGCTGTCCAATTCGTCAGGCTCGCTTGGTGTGCTGCCCATGGCAGGCGGCGCTCTTTGCGCGCGGGCGCATGATTGGCAGCTGTGAAACATATCATTATCGATCTTCCAGGGAGGAACTCAGATGAAGTCAGTATGTACCGTATTGCTGGCACTCCTGCTGATCGGAGTAGCCATAGGGTGCGATGCAGGCAAGGGTCTTTGCGCCGGGGACATCGAAGGCCCGGATTCCGTTACGGAGTTGACGTCCGCGGAGTACACCGTGACGGCGACCGGAAGCACGGGCATAACCTATCAATGGGCGGTCGATCCCCCGTCCATGGGCACTTTTGCGAACGGGTCATCCGCAACCGCGGCTTTCAATGCCGGTCCTGTTGCCGCGGACATCAAGGTTAAGATCCAGGTCGTGGTGAATTCCGACAAGTACGGACCCGTCCTGAAGGAACGCGAGGTGAAGATCCTGAAATCAACCGGGTTGCAGGCCGGCGGCATTTTCGGTCCGAGCAGCGTGAATGAAGGCGGCTTTGCGGACTACAGCATCGTCACAGGCGGGGACACCGGCATAACGTACCAGTGGTCGTTTGAACCCGACCTTATCGGGATTCTCGAGAACGACAAATCCAACAAGATCACGTTCAAGGCGGGGTACGTAATAGACACCACGTCTGTGACGATCACAGTGACGATCGACTCGGACAACTACGATCCCGTTGAGCGGAGCCTGGGAATCGTCATCAGGGACGTAAGTGTGTCGGGCGAGGTACCGGCGCCGTTCCAACCTTTCCAGTACGGCCCGGTACTCGACATCGCGGTGGAAGGCGACAGCGACATAGTCATCGCCACCGATACGGGCCTTCATCTGTTCACCCCATACGGAGTGTACAAAAGGAGCATATCGCATGACTTATGGGTCGGTCTGGCGACCTCGAATTTCGGAGCGACCGACACCGGACGAGGGGTGATGGGGTTGAGCCCCAATGTCGGAGCCTGTAATCCGACCCCGTCATATGATGATGCATATGTCGAAGGGGGAGTCCCGTACGTGAGCTACGATGCGGCATGGTGGGCCGGAGAACCCGATCCGTACTACCCGGGCGTCACGGTAAGCATCGCTTCCAGCTCCTCCTTTTCGAGCTGCGACTGCATGCCCCATCCGATTGCGTATCATCCCGAGACCTCATTCGCGTACCAGAAGGTGTTTGCGCCGGACTGCATCGCGGACAGCGATGCCGATTGGCCGGTGAGCAACGTGGTGCCCGGCGGCGGCTGGGGGATACTTGCCTACAGCCCCGATGCTCCCCTTCCCCCCGATTACATGAACCTGATTTTCGAAGGGGGACAGGACTTTCTCGTCTACTACGACTACCCGACCTACCAAACCATGCAATACATGGCCGCTGTGGCCCTCGGCGTTGTCCCGGCTTGCGCTCTGCATAACCTTTTCATCGTCTGGGACCTCACCACTCCGAACTACATGTCCGACCGCGACGGCATGGTCGCGGAGAATATCGGGGATTTCGAATTCGACCTCCAGAATCGTCTGATTATCGCCATGCCCCGTGCCGACAGCGTGGCAATTACCGATCCAGTGGTCTTCGGCCAGCCGATTCTGATTCAGGAGATTCTCGGCGGACGTCAGAACGGGATGGGGACGCTTCCGGGCGAGTTCGCCGGCCCGAGAGCGGTCGCTATCGACCCCAGGAATCAGAATATACTCATCTCCGATACCGGGAACGGACGCGTCCAGACGTTTGACAGCGACGGGAACTTCATTCGTACTTTCGGCTCGGGAGACCCGAATTTCGCCCCGGGGGCGATCAGAGTGGACGCGTGGGGAACCGTCTATGTCGCCAACATCAGCCCCACTCGGCCTCAGGGCGACGACCTGAGGCTCTACAGCGAGTACGGCGCTCCAGTTTCTTACGGCGCAATGGAAGGATGGGTCTACGATCAGGACACTCACGAGCCTGTCGATAGCGCAAGGGTGTTCGTCGGAGCCGGGGTACCCAGGATGGAGACGATCACGGACGACAACGGCCATTTCATATTCTGGACCGTCCCCTCGGGAGTGCACGAGGTTACCGCCGAGAAGTTCGGCTACCTCTCTGCGGGCGCGATGGTTAATGTGAACTCGGGATACAGGTCCGTGTTCGACCTCTACATGAAGCGGGCATTCGTTCCTGCGCCCGGATACGGGATCGTGATCGGGGTAGTCTTCAGCACCATCACCTATGAGCCCGCCCCGGGTCTGAAGGTCGAAATCCAGGGAACTGAGATCAGCGGCCAGACGAACGGCAACGGCGAATTCACGCTTTACAGCGTGCCGGAAGGCGAGCACATTCTCAACATAAGCAAGGACGATACAATCTACTACGGAAAATACATCACGGTGGTCAAAGGGGAGATACTCGACCTCGGGACCATCTACGTGCCCGTCCCGAGCTGATCGACCTCACCCCCCAGCCACTGCTACATCGGGCCATCCAGGCCGGGTCCGCCGCTTTTCTGAGCGGCATCTGCAGGACGGGGACAGGCACCCCGATTTCGCCCCAGGCCCGGTCACTCGGTGGGGACAGGACCGGGGGGCGAAATCGGTGTGCCAGTCCCCGCCCCAAGCTATTTCTTGGACAAACCCGGATCATTTGTGATATTATGAATTAACATATCATAGGCACAATCCGGGGGGGGGGCGGGGTGAACAGGCGAGGTGTCGCTATGGCAAGGAGCCACTGTCTAATCGGTCTGGTGATCGTGGTGCTGATCCTGCTCGGGTGCTCGAGCGGAGCGGGCTCGAGCGCTTCTCCGACGATTCCGTCGCTCTCTCAGCAGGCTGCAACAGAGAGCTCTGCTTCGGGAGGCTCGAAAGTGCTCTGGGGAGTGTGGGACATAGCCGTCGACACTCAGGCCGGAACTGTCGGGATCGTGCCGCTCAGAGATCCCAATTTCACGAGCAATGTGGTCAAATTCCTCCAGCCTCCCGCCGGGATCAGCAACGGCATTTCGGTGAAGATAACCGATCTCAGCGAGTTTCTAACGGAAGGTCGGATGGTTCTTGATGTCACGCTCCGGCACCCGTTTCCGGGCCTGGATCAATTCACCGGCTTCGATGTCTACGGCGTCTTCATTCACGAAGGCGGACTCGAATTCTCCCACGCCGGCAATATGATCGGGATCACTGACGGAGTTCAGAGCGCGATCCTCGAGAACGCCGATGGGTACACGTTATGGATGACACCCAAGTGGTTTCTGTCCGACGGCACCATCTTCACGTATCTCCCCGGCGCGCTCGGGACGGAAGATTTCCCGGTTGAGGCGGCTGATGTGAACGGGTTCAAGTATTTCGCCGACGGGCTTGCGTCCGATGAGAGCGTAAGGGGGTTCTTCACAGACGACGCCAATTCCGAAATGAGAGGAAAATTCTCGCCGGGCTCCGCGAATACTCGCCAGTACGTGATCCGCTTCCCTCATCCGTCGGGAACTCCGATCGTGAAGTTCCAGTATGCGGTGACGGCGAACTGGGACCTTCCCGATGAGACTCAGTCGGGCGATCCGGACGTGCTGGATGTCCCGTGGGATTTTCCACCCAGCGCAAATGCTTCCGAGCCGATTCACATCGAGATTGTCGATCACTCGACCACATGGTACGTGGACGACAACAACCGCGGCGGGGACATCATTTTTGACCTGGGTGTATACGACTGGCAGATGTTCGAAACGATATATGTTTCATCAGTGAACGATCTGGTGCCCGGCGGCATGGTAGCCATTGACCCGCATTCGCTGTTCTGGGTAATCGGATACGTGGACCAGTACACCACAGTCAAGATCCCCGGCGCGATGCCGTCCAGCGTCGCAGAGCAGGAGATTTTCGTGACGGTGGAACCCTACTTCCCGGTGACATACGATCAGGGCTTCGGAAGCCCCGCGCCCGATTTGCCGCTGGCCGCATATGCGCGACACATGGTGACGGTCGCGAATGAAGCCCCTGTGGAGATCGACGCGTTCGCGACATACGAGGTGAAGCCGTATTTCGACGGCATCGGCCCGGACGGTTCGTCCGATTACCCCATGGCGACCGAATGGTTCCTGGCGCTGGATGCGTCGGGCTCGACAGGTCCCATCGATCAATACCTCTGGGAAATGAACGGGGACGATTTGTTCGATGAAGCCGAGGGCATGGTTGTGCAGGCGGCGTTCCCCGATCCCGGCACGCACGCGATCAAGCTGAAAGTGACCGACGGGTTGGGCGGCGAGGATATCTATCAGCTTCCGGACACATTCGAGGTCGTCAAGGGCACCTATGTATGGGGCGGCTACGGGGGCGGATCGTCCGACGGATCGCGCGACTATCCCTACACGTCGATTCTCTCGGCGGTCGATGCGGCCGGGCAGAATGGATACATACTCGTTCGGGGTGATAACAATAATACTCAATGCGTCTACTCCGATGATCTGCTCCTGACCGCCGACAACTCCGGCACAACAATCCAGGGCTATTACGGCGATTACGGGCTCGGTAAACCGCCAATGCAGACCGGGTACGTGCGAGTCGAGGGGGACGACATTACGCTGGACGGGTTCGAGGTGACGGGCGATTCGTACAGTCACTATGAACCGTTCGAGCACGATTCGAAACTGGGCGTCGACGGCGGCAACAATATTCTGTTCCGGCATCTTTACATCCACGACATCAACCCGACGATCGGAAAGGCGATTCTCGCGTGGTTCAGCGGAAGTCTTACAGTCGAGAATTGTCTCGAGGCTGAGCTGAACGAGTTCTACCAGAAGAACCAGGCTCATGAGGACACGACCGATCCGGCTCCGCAGCTCGATTTCGTCAACTGCACGTTCGACCGGCTCGACACGAAGGACGTGTGGGTCATGGACGTGGTCGGCCTGTACGTCAGCAGCGGAGGCGGCGCAGATGCGCAACCATCGGTCAGAAACTGCATCTGGACCGACATCGCAGAGGGCGCGGGGACGAGATATCTGAGGAGGCAGGGTCCGCTGCTTCTGTACGCCGACTACACCTGCACGTTCGACACACCCACGCCGCCCGACGGGGGCCAGTACTACCAGGGCGTCGATGAGGGCACTCATAACGTCCAGGCGGATCCGCTGTACGTCGATCCCTACACGGATCATCATCTGCAGCCCGGCTCGCCCTGCATCGATACGGGCGATCCGGCGATACTCGACTCCGACGATTCTGTCTCGGATATTGGCTGTTACGGGGGCCCGTACGGCGACTGGAATTTCGAGAATTGAAGTAGCACGCGCATCTTGCGCAAAGTAACACGCGCATCTTGCGCATGGTTCTTATTAATGCAACCAAAGTAACACGCGCATCCTGCGCGTGGTTCTTCTTGATGCAACCAAAGTAACACGCGCATCCTGCGCGTGGTTCTTCTTGATGCAACCAAAGTAACACGCGCATCCTGCGCGTGGTTCTTCCCGGTGCAAATGAAGATAAAGCACCATGCGCAAGATGCGCATGTTACTCGGCGATCTCCTCGTACTCCGCAGTGAAATGCCTCAGCACCGGCGGCTCGTACGTGAATCTGACGCCCTTGATTTTCTCCCGCTTCTCGTAAACCCTGCACACTGTATCGACCACGTAATCCATGTGGGTCTGCGTGTAGACCCTTCTCGGGATCGCGAGCCTCACGAGATCGAACCGAGGTATACGATTTTCGCCGGTGAGCGGATCGCGTCCCGCCAGAACCGCGCCGATTTCACAAACCCTTACGCCGCCCTCCAGATATACCGCGTTCTGAAGAGCGATACCCGGAAAGACCGATATCGGCAGGTCGGGAAGCGCTTTTCCAGTGTTGATGTAGATCGCGTGACCGCCCGGCGGCCAGATGATGGGTACTCCGTTCTCCTTCAGTCGCGCACCCAGATAATACGTTTGCCCGATCCGCCATTTGAGGTATTCCTCGTCGAGCACTTCCCGCAGTCCCACTGCGAGAGCGGCGATATCCCGTCCCGCCTGACCGCCGTACGTCGGGAAGCCCTCGAAAAGCGTGCCCATCGATGCGAGCTTTCGATACAGTTCCCGGCTGCGGCACACGACAAGGCCGCCGATGTTCACCAGCCCGTCCTTCTTGCTCGACATCACCGCACCGTCGACCAGCTTGAACATCATGCGCACAATGTCCCCGACCGATTTTCGCGACATGCCCCTCTCGCGCATCTTGATGAAATAGGCGTTCTCGGCGAATCGCGCCGCGTCGAAAAATAACGGGATGCCGAATTCGTCGCAGATCGCGCGCACATCCCTCAGGCACTTGAGACTTACCGGCTGGCCCGCCGCGGTGTTCGCGGTGATCGTGACGAGGACAAGGGGAACGCGATCGACGCCGACCTCCTGGATCACGGCCCGCAATTTCTCGGGATCAATGTCGCCCTTGAACGGGTAGTCGCTGTCGGGATCATCCGCCCACGCCCCGACGCAGTCGACCCCTGTTCCGCCGGCCCAGTCGATATGTCCCGATGTTGTGTCGAAATGCCCATTTCCGGGGATGACCGGCTTTTTGCTTCGGTCGAGCATGACGGTGAGCAACAGATGCTCGGCTCCGCGACCCTGGTGAGTCGGGAGAATCCAGGGCATGCCGAAGACGGCTTGCGCGGTGGCGTCGAGGTCTTCCCACGATTTCGAGCCCGCGTACGATTCGTCCCCCTGCATGAGCGCGCCCCATTGCGCATCGGACATCGCGCCGGTACCGCTGTCGGTGAGAAGGTCGATCGTAATCGCTCGCGCCGGGACACTGAAGATGTTACCTTTCGCTTCCCTGAGGATGCTTTCCCTTTTCTCCCGCGTCGTGATGGGAATACGCTCGACGGTCTTGATCTTGAACGGCTCCAGGGGATGGGAGATTTGGGGCATCGGTGGCTCCTCGATTCCAGGGTGGATGCGGCTGCGATTGTACTAGCGTAGGGGGGTCGCCGCAAGCGGGAGGGAACTACTTGGACTGGCCCACCTCCAGGTAACCCTCGCCTCATTGCGAGCGGGTTTGCCGACACGAGACAAGCGCAGGTCCCGCATCTCGGGGATTCTGAGGCGCCTGCACGTCACTCCCCCGACTTCGACCGCGCCTCGTCCAGAAGCTCCTGCGCGCCTTCGTATTCCGGCTCCAGCTCCAGGACCTTTTCAAGGTCGGCGACAGCGAGGTCGTACTCCCCGATCGCGATGTAGGATTTCGCCCGGTTGAAAAGGTGCTCGGCGAAGTCAGGCAGGATTTCGAGCGCCCTGTTTGAGTCCGCGATCGCGAGCTCGTACTCGCCGATCATGTAATAGTACACGGCACGGCTGTCCCACGCAGGCGCATTTTCGTGATCGAGCTCCAGCGCGCGGTTGATGTCCGGCAGGGCCTCTTCGAGCTCACCCAGCTTGAGATTGTTGAACCCCCGACCGTTGTGCGCGTCGGCATTCTCGGGATCCAACTCTATCACTTTGGAGTAGTCCTGATTTGCCCTCTCGAGGTCGCCCTTATGGCTGTAGGCCAATCCGCGATCCATCAAGGCGGCTTCGAAGTTCGGCTCGATCTCGACCGCGCGCGTGAAATCGGCGACGGCAAGGTCGTATTCCTCGGCTCCGAGATACGAGGCCCCCCTGTACCTGTAGGCGGATGCGTCGATTGGATCGAGTTCGATCACCTTGCTGAAATCCGCGCTCGCGGACTCGTAGTCCTCCAGGTGACCGTAGATGATCCCGCGGCTCTCATATGCTTCCTTGGCGTCGGGAACAAGCTCGATCACTTTCGTGTAGTCGGCGACCGACAGCTCGAGCTCCTGCTTACCGCCGTATGCGACCGCGCGTCCGAAGTAAGCCGCGGGATTGTCGGGATCCAGTTCGATCGCCTCGCTGTAGACGCGAACGGCGTCATCGAGCCTGCCCGCGTCCAGCAGTCGGTTGCCCTCTTCGATTTTCTGACGGACCGGGTCCGCGATGCATGAGAGCGTCGCGAGAATCAGGAACGCCAGTGTGAGGACCACGAATCGAACCGGCTTTCCTCCGCCGACATCGATCGATCCCGGCATTTTCATTTCGGGCTCCTTATCGCTCAGTCTTCTTTCTCCAGCAGCGCCCGCGTCTCGGCGAGGTCATCCTGGAGAGATGTCATCATGGGGTATTTCTCGACCAGCGCCTCGTAGATATCTATGGCGCTTTGGATGTCGCCGATGTCGATGTACGTCTCCGCCAGCATTTCACTGAAGAGAGTATCATTCGGCTGCAGCTCGAGCGCCCGCTTGTAGTCGGCGATCGCAAGCTCGTACTCTTTGGCGCGTCGGTAGACCTGGGCTCGCGAATACCATCCGCCCCCGTCGTCGGGCTTCAGCTCGATCCATTTCGTGTAGTCCTGGACGGCAAGGTCTATCTCATCGGCGTACATGTAAATCTCGCCGCGGCCCTGATACGCCCTGAAGTCGTTTGGATCGATCTCGATCGCCCTGGAGTAGTCGGACGCCGCCTTGTCCATCTCATCAGTGCACCGATACGCGTAGCCTCGATTGTACCAGGCCTCATATGAGTCCGGATTCAGCTCGACGGCTCGCGAGAAATCGGCGATCGCCTTCTGCGTTTCCATTTCACGCATGAAAACATTCCCTCGGCCCAAATAGGCTTCGGCGTGGTTGGGATCAATGGCCATGGCTTTCTCGTAATCTTCAGTTGCGAGCTCGAGCTCCTGTTCGTCCATGTAGGCGTCTCCGCGCACCACGTACGCCTCCACGTTGTCAGGGTCGTTTTCAATGATGCTATCCAGGAGCTCGATCGCGTCGCCCGCGGAGCTTCTTTCAAGCAGCATCCTGGCGTACTCGATCGTCCCATGCTCGGGTACCGTACCGGGCGGTGTCTGAAGAGTCTCGCCCAGACTCGCAATAGCTTCCCGAATATCGGGCTCATCGGGATTGAGTCCCAGCGCGATGTCGAAATCCGCCGCCGCGGCCTCCAAATCGCCCTGGTCGCGATTGACACAACCTTTCACATAGAAAGCATACCAATCATTCGGATCGATTCTTATTGCGGTGTTGAGCTCGTCGAGCGCGCGACCGTAGTCTTTTTTCAGGTAGTTGATGTTCCCCCGCACTACGTGGGCCAGGGCGCAGTTCGGATCGATCGCCAGGGCCCTAGCGCAATCCTCCTCGGCGGGATCGAAGTGACGCATCGAAGCATTTACGTTCGCGCGCCAAGCATAAATCTCCGCACTGTCGGGATACATCTCGATAAGGCGGTCGTAGTCGGCCAATGCGAGCTCATTCTCACCCGCATCGTAGTAAGCCAGGCCGCGGTTTATGTACGCCGCGGCGTAGCCGGGGTCGATCTCGATCGCCCTGGTGTAGTCCTCGATGGCCTTGTCCGGATCTCCGAGCTCGCTGTACGCGATCGCGCGATTGTAGTACGCCAGCGAGCTTTGGGGATCCAGCTCGATCGCCCTGGTGTTGTCGTCGACACCCTTCTGGGTCTCGCCCGCGGCCATATACTCGCTCCCGCGATTGATGTAGGCGTTTACGTTTTCCGGGTCGATCTCGATCACCCTGGTGAAATCCTCAATCGCCGCGGAGTGCTCATTCCGGTCGGAATAGGCGGCCCCTCTGCCGGCATACGCCAGGGCGTATTCAGGATCGATCTCGATCGCCTTCGTGAAATCGTCGATCGCCTGCGCGAGGCTCCCCCGAAGGTAGTAGGCGGTCCCGCGGGTCTTGTAGGCCCTCGAGTTCTCAGGCTCGGAGGCAATGATGTCATTGCATAATTCGATGGCCTCATCGAAACTCCCGGCCCTGATCAGGTCAACGGCTGTGTCGAGAGGCCTCTGCGCACAGGATCCGGTGGCTGAGACCAGCAGCATCCAGCACACACAAAACAGCGTGAAAGCCGGGACGCCGCGTCGAACATACAGAACTGTCGTTTTCATGGCTAACCTCCACATCCGAACGGAGTCGGCGACTCACAGTCTCACCAGCGGTGAAGCTCACCGCCACCGGGAACGCCGTAAAGAGGCTCGGAAGAACCTGGCCTTTCTCTCACCTTCCCTGGTGAGGCAATCCCGGGCTTCATTTCGGATCGCCCAAATCATAACATTAATTGCTGCTGTGATACTATCCAGACTTGCTTTGAACGGGAGCGAGGGGCAATGTTGAAAAGTCTTTGTCCGTTGAGTATCCTTCTGCCCTTGTAACCCTCGCCTCATCTGCGAGCGGGTTGGTTTTTGCCCGCCCTGGGCAATTTGCATGGAATCGTTCATGGGACGCAGTCGCGAAAACGTTCCGACGAAGGGTCAGACCGCAAGCACCGTGGTGCTGTGGCTGGTGCTGGCCGCGATCGTGCCGGCCGCGATTGCGGTCTTCGCAGGGATAATCCTGGCCTACGGCTCGGTCGACAACTACATCCAGCTCGTAATCCAGTGGTCTCTGCAGGCACGGTACGACAGGATAATCGCCGGACAACCGCTCTGGCCCTGGACCTTCTGGATATTTTTCTGGGGTTTCGTCGCCCTCCTGGTTCTGATAATCCTGGTCGTTCTGTACGTCACTCTTCTCGAACGGAAACTCATCGGCTATTTCCAGATAAGGCTCGGGCCGAATCGTGTCGGGCCCTGGGGAATCCTGCAGCCCTTCGCCGACATGATCAAGCTCCTCGTCAAGGAGGACATAGTCCCTCGCGGCGCGGACAAATGGCTGCATCTCGCGGCCCCGGTCATAATTTTCGTTCCCACGCTTCTGGCTTTCGTAGTGATCCCGTTCGGTGCAGGAACCGTGGAGCTTCCGCAGCAGCTTGTGGCGCCGACGTTCGACCAGATGTGGGTCGACTGGATCGGCCCCGACGGGGCAAAGGAGCAGGGCTGGCCGGGTCCCGGATATATCGAAACGGGCGTGGCGGTCGAGGAAAACAAGGAGTTCCACAAGACATGGTGGATTCCCGTGACGCTCGAGCACGAACCCCTGTTTGTACCGACGAACCCTGACGGGGTTCCGCTGGACGCAAGGTACAAGGTGCCGGACTACCTGAGGCTGCAGATCAAGCCTGCAGACCCGAAAGCCCAGCCGGTATTCGACATTTTTTACCGGTTGTTCGATCTCGGGACGCCCGGGCGCAGCTACGACGTTCTCGAGGTCAGGTTCGAGGGGTCGCAGGGTCATGAGGGAATCATCGAGCTGGGTCTTCAGGGTGAGGCGATCGATTCAGTCGAGGAGGACTATTCCGAAGTGCTGGCGAAGACGGGACCGGACGTACCGCTCGAGGAGCGTTTCGATTTCGGCGACCGTCCCCCATCGGCATACATCGACGAGCTTTTCAGCAGGTTCGCGGACGCTGTGGCAATAAACGACCGCAAGTTCGGCCCGGCGAACATGGTGCCCGCCTTCGGCACAACCGAGGACCGCCGCGCGAGCCTTCGCGATCTGTACACGCCGGACTGGAAAAACGTTTTCTACATCCATGGCGCGGTGGATCGAAACGAGAAGAAGGCGAGTCTATACTTTTTCCCTCCAAGCATGGGAGGAGACAAGAAGCCGTCCGAGGAATACGATACGGAGACTATCGACTGGCGAAGCGCCGGCGCAACGTTCCGCCTGCAGCGCGTCGCGGGCGGCGGCTACAGGATCGAGACGGCCGACGGAAACGTCACGGACCTGGCCGGCCTCGGCGACTCGGCGCGTGTGAGAATCGGCGACAAACCGGTCACGCTGAAGTTGAAAAACACGCAGTACTACAATATCTACATCATGGGCAAGGACCTGGGGGTCGGAATCCTCTACATCCTCGCCGTCACATCGATTGCGGTCCTCGTGATTCTCATGGCAGGCTTCGGCTCCAACAACAAGTGGAGTCTCTACGGGGCCCTGCGATCCGCAGCCCAGCTTATGTCCTATGAGATTCCCATGACTCTGGCGATCCTCGGCCCCGTGCTTATGGCCGGCACGCTCTCGACCGTGGATCTGGTCGAGAGCCAGCGGACCACGTGGTTTGTGATCCCGCAGTTCCTTGCGTTTTACATCTTTCTTGTGTGCATGACCAGCGAGGTCAATCGCACTCCGTTCGACCTGCCCGAGGCCGAGAGCGAGCTGGTCGCGGGATTCCATACCGAGTATTCGGGCCTGAAATTCGGATTTTTCTATCTTGCCGAGTACGCGAACGTATTCCTGGCTGCAGCGTTCATGACGATTCTGTTCTTCGGCGGATGGAAGCCGATCGGACTGCCCTTTGTCGGCGAGCTGAACATACCTTTCGTCGGCGAGTTCGTCTCGAGTTTCATCTGGTTCATGCTGAAGTGCGTGTTCTGGGTGGGAGTTCTGGTCTGGTTCAGGGCCACGTTCCCGAGGTTCAGGATCGACCAGATGATGGACTACGCGTGGAAGGTCCTGCTGCCGCTGGCCCTGTTGAACATCATTTTCGTGGGCGCGTTCGCATTCTCCGACTGGAACTTCAGGATCTGGCAGGAGAACAACTGGCGGTTCTGGGAGCTTTACATCAAGCCGCTGTTTGTCAATGTCTACACAAGCTGGTACGCGGTGCCGGTTTTCATCCTGTTCGCGATCCTGTTCCTGCATGCGACGTACTCGTCATATTTGGATCGAAAGCACGCGAGGGAGCGTGAGGAATAATCGACGGGTCGGAGACGACCCGGACAAGTTGCAAAGCCATGTCGAGCGCAAGGCCACCTGAATCTTTTCTCAGGACGCTGTCCAAGGTCCTTTTCCCCATCTGGGGAATCAGGGCAGGCTTGTACATTACGTTACAGCACCTTTTCCGGAGGAAGTTCACGGTCCAGTACCCGGAGCATAGGATTCCGCTCGATCCGACCTGGCGGGGGAAGATTTCGCTTTTGTTTGAGCCCGGGCATGACGAGGACATCTGCATAAGCTGCCTTCAGTGCAGCAGGATATGTCCCGTGGACTGCATTCACATCGTGCCGAGGATCGACGAGAACAAGAAGCGTCATGTCGGCACGTTCGATGTCGATCTCTCGAAGTGTCTTTTCTGCGGCCTGTGCGAGGACGTGTGTCCCGAGGGCTGCATCGTGCTCGATCCGATATACGACTATTCTTCGTATTCCCGCGACGGGCTCTATCTGACTGTGGAAGGTCTGAGAAGGCTTGCCGGCTCGGAGGAATGGTCGGCGATTCAGGCCGTCAAGGAAGCGAAGAAGCGCGAGGCCGAGGAAAAGCGCCGGGCGAGGGAGAAGCCGGACGGGGAGAAGAAAGAGCAAGACTGAGTGGCATAGAGAGTATGACGATCGCAAGTGTCTTTCAGGATGTTGTCGCGTATGTCAACTGGGTTTTAGGACCCGGTCAGCCCCAGCTTGTCTTCTGGGTCCTGTCGGCCGCGGTTTTGGTGAGCGCGATCGGAGTCGTGAGCAGCCCGAATCTCATGCACGCCGCGATGCTCCTGGCGCTCTGCTTCGTGGCGACGGCGGGAGTGTTCGTCCTGCTGAACGCGGAATTTCTTGCGGCGGTACAGGTGCTCGTCTACGCGGGAGGTGTGGTGACCCTCATCGTGTTCGCCATAATGCTGTCGGCGAGCATAACCGGGAAGAAAGCGGTCACGCACAACCGTCAGAGCATTACGGCCCTCGGCGTATCGGTGATGATGGCGCTGGTCATGGTCGCTATCCTGTTCCTGAACTCAAGCGGGCAATACGTGGGACCGGGAAGATGGTGGGTTACTCCGGCAAGGAACGATTTCCCTGCCGAGAGCAACGTGCAGCTTGTAGGCAAGAGTCTCATGTCCACCTACACGCTGGCGTTCTGGATCGCCAGCGTCATCCTGATTATCGCTATGGTCGGCGCCCTGATTATCGCCAATGCGGAGAAGAAAGTCCCCGATGAACCGGCGCCCGGTGCCGAGGGGGGCGCGTCGGAAAAGCGCGAGAGGAGGGAGGCGGAATGAGTTACCCAGAGGTTCCGGTCCCGATCCATTTCTACCTCTGGCTGGGCACGCTCCTTTTCTGCATCGGGATTTACGGCTGCCTGTCCAGGAGGAACGCGATTGCGATTTTGATGTCGATCGAGCTCATGTTCAATGCCTGCAATATCGTACTGGTGGCGTTCTGCCAGAGGCACGGCATCACCTATACACTGCAGGCCTTCAGCCGGGCACAGGATATCGAAAGCCCGGTCGGACAGATGTACGCCATCTTCGTGATCACCATCGCGGCCGCGGAAGCCGCTGTCGGCCTGGCGCTCGCAATCGCGGCGTACAGGCATTTCAAGTCGATCGACATGGACAATATCAACATCCTCAAGTGGTGACACCTGGGGTCGGCATAACGGCATGTTCGATGCACTTCTGAAATACCCTGAAACAATCGCTCACTGGATCGTCATCCTTCCGTTCCTGAGCTTCGTCTTCATCACACTGAAGCTGACGATCAACAGGAACGTTCCCGACAGGATCAGAAGCGAGCCCGTGCCCGGGGATGTCGGGAAGCTGATGGCGCCTGCCTGGAAGACATACCTGCTGCCGATCCTCTTCCTGGCTGCATTCATAGTGTTCCTGGTGGTCAAACAGAGTGTTCTGGGGCATGTCAAGTTCCACGGTCCCAGCACTGCATTCCTGTTCGCGATCGCTGCGGTTGCAGGCATACTGATCGTTTTCTTCCCGAACAACTCGCGAAAATGGATTCAGAAGTACGCGCCGTACATCTCGGTGGGCGCAATGGCGCTCGCCGCCGTCATCGCCACGTCGCTGTGGATCAAGACGGTGCGGATCGGGATGTATCCGGGCGCGGCCGCGGGAGATATCTGGGGGAGCGTGTTCAAGTACACATGGTTTGCCTTCGGCGACTGGAAGCTCGACATAGGGCTGAGCCTGGACGGATTCAGCGTGTTCGCGGTCTGGATGGTCACGGTCGTGGCGATGTGCATCCAGTGGTTCAGCATCGGCTACATGTGGGACGACCCTTACGGCCGAAAACACATCGGGCGCTATTTCGCCGAGCAGTCTCTGTTCGCAACCGGAATGCTCGGCGTCGTTTTGTCGAACAATATCATCACGTTCCTGATCGGCTGGGAGGTAATGGGGCTGTGCTCGTACCTGCTGATCGGGTTCTTCACCTACAAGCCGTCCGCCAACGCGGCGCAGGTCAAGGCTTTCATCACGACCAGGATCGGCGATGTAGGATTCATGCTCGGCATTTTCCTCCTCGCCCTGATGTACACGTACACGAAGCAGCCGGTTAATTTCGGTCTGGAGCAGATCCGCGCGGTGGTCATGGGATACCAGTGGACCGGGGGTTACGGATGGCTTCCCACGGCGGCTGCGCTTCTGATCTTCATGGGCGCGGTGGGCAAATCGGCGCAGTTCCCGCTGCACGTATGGCTTCCCGACGCGATGGAGGGCCCGACCCCTGTGAGCGCGTTGATCCATGCGGCCACGATGGTGGCGGCCGGCGTTTTTCTCGTCGCCAGATTTTACTGGCTTTTCGAGCTCAGCCCGGTTGCCATGCTGACCGTTGCGTGGATCGGGGCGATCACCGCCTTCGGCGCCGCGACCATCGGCGTCGTCCAGTACGACATCAAGAAAATCCTGGCCTATTCGACCATAAGCCAGCTCGGGTACATGATGATCGGCCTCGGCGCCGGGTCGGCCGCCGCCGGAGTGTTCCACCTTCTCACCCACGCCTACTTCAAAGCCCTCTTGTTCCTGGGAGCAGGCGCGGTGATCTACGGCTGCCGGCATATCCAGGACATCCGCTACATGGGCGGACTTTCGAAGCGGATGCCGATCACCTACGTGACATTCCTTGTCGGCACCCTGGCGCTTTCCGGCATTGCTCCATTCGCAGGATTCTGGAGCAAGGATGAAATCCTGGCCACCGCGTTCCATTTCGCCACGAACGGCTATCACAGGATGATCGGAGAGCGAGCGGTGGAGGTCGTCCCGCCCAACTGGAGCCTGTTCATCATCTACCTTCTGGGGCTCGCGGGCGCGTTCCTGACCGCGTTCTATATGTTCCGGCTGATCAGCTACGTTTTCCTGGGCAGAAACAACCAATACGAGTTCCGGGGGCCGCAGAGCCCGGACTGGGGACGTCACTCGAAGGGCGAGGCGGATACGAAGGCGTACGATGCATGGCCGACCCCTCCGGGTCCGATGGACAAGGAAGAACATGAGCACGGACCCATGGAGCCGCGCGAAGTGCCCAGGAGCATGTGGATTCCGCTTGTCATTCTGGCCGTCTTCTCGACCCTGTTCGGTTTTATGGGCACTCCCTTTTTCGGCGAGAAGGGCAACCTGATCGCGAAATACCTGCACTACGGACACCCGCATTTCCCAAAGGCCGACGGGCTTACGCTGGGACTGATGGGAGTGAGCCTGCTGGTCGCTCTCCTCGGCGTCAATCTCGGTCTACGCATCAACAGCACGGACTGGGGTGCCGAGCTCAAGAAAAAATGGAAGACGAGATTCGCGGGGCTGTACAGGACCGTCTATAACAAATATTTCATCGACGAGTTCTACGAGGAGTACATAGTCCAGCCGGTGCTGTTCATGTGCCAGGCGGCGAGGGTGTTCGACAACTATGTTGTGGACGGCATCGTCAATGCGGTCGGATGGCTGACGTACCAGTTCTCGAGATTCCAGGGATGGTGGGACAACACGGTGGTGGACGGTCTTGTCAACGCTTGCGCGTGGGTGGTCGGTTTCCTGTCCGATTCCGTCAAGCCCGTGCAGTCGGGATACGTACAGAACTACATGATGGTTATCGTAATGTTCGTGCTTTTCTATCTTCTTGCTTTGTTCGTGAGATAGGAGTGCTCGAGCGGGGACTTATGACTAAATGCGGTCCGGTGGACCCGGGGCGGTTTTCGAGACATGAGCGAACACGAGAAAAGACCAGTGCCGGCGGACGAGAACGTGTACGAGATACCTCGCACCGCCGAAGACCTCAAGAAGGAGCTCTCGCAGGGCACCGTGACCCTCATAAGCGGCGTGCTTTGGGTCATCGGTACAACCCTCATCCTTCTCGGTATCTGGTGGATGTTCAAGGGCAAGCTCCTCTTCAACCCGACATCCACCGAGAACTCTTACCTTCTCACCCTGATCGTATTCCTGCCCATCGTCGGGATTTTCTTCAACATGATCGCGCCACCCGAGGGCAGGTTTTTCATCAGGCTCAACACTCTCGTCTACACCCTCCTGCCCTTCGCACTTTCCCTGGTCATGTTGTTCGGCTACAGCGCCGCCCGAACTTCCAACGGGCAGAAAATCTACGCCGATCAGCTCGGGAACCGGCTCGCGATTCGCAGTGACGGAACCTACAACCCCCTTGAAAATGAGCAGGGAGAGCAGGGAGAGCCGGGAGAGAAGGCGTCCTACCAGATCGTTAACGGGGTTTACAAGATCGATGTCAACGGCAAACAGGAGACCGTCAGGCCGAGACTGGTCAAATACTTCCTCTACAACCGGTCCAATCCCAAGATGCAGTTCGAGGAGCTGAGGAAGTGGGTGGTTATCACCGATCGGCCCGCCGGGGAGGTAGGCGAGCAGGAATCGATTATCGCGAAGTTCCAGTACCATCTGGGCGTCGACGGGATCAGTTTCCCCCTGGTACTCCTGACGACTCTTCTCAGCACGCTTGCAGTCATCTCCTCGTTCAACATCAACAGGAGGCTGAAGGAATACATGAGTTGGTTCCTTCTCCTCGAGGTCGGTATGCTGGGGACCTTCGCGGCTCTGGACTACATATTGTTCTACGTATTCTGGGAGCTCGTTCTGGTGCCGATGTACTTTCTGATAGGCATCTGGGGCGGCCCCAGGAAGGAGTACGCGGCTCTCAAGTTCTTCCTGTACACATTGTTCGGATCGGTTTTCCTTCTGGTCGGGATTATATCGCTGTACTTTCTCACCGGGCAGCAAACGTTCGACATTCTGAAGCTGCAGGACCTCGCCCCCACCTACCTGGGGACAGCGTCGATGTTCCGCTGGCAGACGCTTCTTTTCTGGACGTTTTTCCTGAGTTTCGCGATCAAGATCCCGATCGTGCCGTTCCATACGTGGCTTCCCGACGCTCATGTGGAAGCGCCCACCGCAATCAGCGTGCTGCTTGCAGGAATACTGCTGAAAATGGGGACCTACGGTCTCATGAGGATGAGCCTGCCGACGTTCCCGGAGGCGTCCTACCACCTCGCCCCGGTGCTGGGAGTGCTGGCTGTGATCAATATCGTATATGGGGCGATGGTGGCGATGGCGCAGACCGACCTGAAGAAGCTGGTGGCGTACTCGTCGATCGGTCACATGGGATTCGCGCTGCTGGGCATAGCGTGCATGAATAAATGGGGCATGAACGCGGCGCAGATGCAGATCATCAATCACGGCATTATCTCGGGGAGCCTCTTCCTCCTTGTGGGGGTCATTTACGATCGGGCGCACACGCGAGAAATCAAAGCGTTCGGAGGGTTGCTCCCCCAGATGCGGATTTATGCGATCGTTATGATTATCGCGAGCCTTGCGAACCTGGGTCTGCCGGGCCTCGCGGGCTTCTGGGGAGAGTTCTGGAGCCTGGTGGGCGCCGTCAATCAGACCGATTTCATCACCAAAGGCGGGATTGTGTTTTTCCGCGTGCTGGCTCCGATAGCGGTTCTCGGGATCATCATCACCGCGGGCTACATGCTGCTCATGATAAGGAATGTGTTCATGGGGCCGTTCAACGAACGCTGGAACTGGCTTACGGACATGGATGCCCGGGAGCTGGTCGCCACGCTGCCCCTGATATTTCTCATGATATTCATCGGGATTTTCCCGAATCCGCTGATAGCGCTTTTCGACCAGAGCGTCATAAACCTGGTGAATATCACGAGGTTCGCGGCCGGGATAGCGCCGATCGGATTCTGAGCCGCAGATGAGGGGTGGTTTTTTCCCGTACGCTGTTGTGGTATACTACGCGGACAAGCGGGCGGTGCAAAGTCCGGACTTTCCGGGCGATATTAAATAGAACTAGATCGTATCAAACGCCTACAGGCGTGAGTACGGAGGTTGCTGATGCGAACCCGATATGGCCGGCTTTTGCTCGTTGCACTTATTTTGATGCTGCCCCTGGTCGGCTGCAACAAAGACAATGGCGATAATGAATCGAACTGGTCCGATGGGTTTCTACAGAGGTTCTACATCGGGAATGTTCCCGTGCAGGTTGGGGAGACAGTCAATGTCCCCCTCGCCAGCACATATTCCCTGAGGTTCGAGCTGTCACGTCCGGCAACGCTCGCCAGCCTGACACAGCTTCTGGATTTCCAGATGATAATCGAGAATACGGACACCGGCGTGGCCAACCTGTTGACCGACTGCAACATGGCCGAGAACGGTGAGCTGGTCTGGACCGACGGCTCGAACATGAATATCGAATTCCGCTTCAACCATGACATGAGTTTCTTCTATGCCGGGTGTGAGAAATGCGAACTCGGCTCGGTGGGTCAGACTTTCAGGGTGCGACTGCTCTTCCTGGTCGGTTTGGCGGAGGACGGTAACCAGTTCGCGTTGACGAACGACGAGTTCTACGTAGTCTGGACCGCGGGATAACTTCGTCACAATCCTTCCCTGAGCCTTGACAGGCTAGCCGCCCTGTGGTTTCTTTAGATTGAGGGCGGTTTTCCCGGCGGGTGTCCGTGCGGGGGTGCCTTTAATAGAGCATTCTCTCAGGAAACTCTGCCCCAAAACCAAACCGGTAGACGCGCAAATGTATCTTATGCTATACCGGCAGGTCCTTACCGCCAGCTTCTCCACTTTTCCCTGTCTTATCGTTTCGGAGGTGTTCTCCTGATGTTACCCAAACGGCTTTCGTCCCAACGCGGTTTCACTATGATCGAGATGCTCACTGTGCTGGTCATTATCAGCGTCCTCACCGCCATCAGCGCAGTGATCTACGCCAAGGCCAGCCAGAGGAGTCGCCTGGCTCGAGTCAAGACGAATGTGGGCCTGATCGAGCTTGCGCTAGACGACTACTCCCGGGGCAAGAACGGGCTCTACCCGGCTCTGACCGTCTACCACAACAACCTGCCGGATTCCGGAAGCCTCAACACTAACCCGCCGGAGCCGGCGGACCCGATCCCCGAAGTCCCGCAGGTGGTCAAGAGGATGGGGAACGGCATCATCGGAGGGGGACCTGCCCTGAAAGATGTCATTAATCCCCTTCAGGATGACTTCTACCGGGATGAGCTTCCGTCTCCGCCCGATGCCATCTCGTACTTCCGCAAACGTGCGGGTGAAAAAACTTTTGGGAACGGTCCGATGCGTCCGGTCGACCAGCTCGTCCTGAACGGCCAACTGGATGCATATCCCCTGAACCCGATGAAGGGCCCCGGCGTACCCATGGTGAATGTCGCGTACATTCTCATGGACTACGACACACAGACGAACGATTTCCGGTGGGTGGATATCGATCTCACCTCCATAAGCGAGACCAGGACAGGCCTCTGCGCCGCAAGGCCCGCTCCCACGGGCGTGTACGAACCCATCGATGTCATCTGGAACGAAGCCACTTACCCCCAGGGCGATTTCGCCTACATCCCCTTCAACTTCAACAATGAGCAGGGCCTGTACTGCAAGGGATACTGGATAATCGTGTACGGCGACCTGACCACTCTCCAGACGAGCGACTACAACAAGTACTCCATCGTCCCCGGCACAAACAACGATGTCGATTCCACGTATCACAACTGGCCCAATCTCCCGCAGCCCTTCGGCGACGGCAATCCGGACACTCCCCCGGCGGTCGGTTCGTTTGAATGGCAGGTCAAGTGCATGGTGTACGGTGCGCTCGAGGTGAGATCGAATATTTTCCAGGACCAGTTCTCACAACTAGGTCAGTAAGTACGAACTCCGACTTTGTTCGACAATGTGGGGCAGGCTATCAAGCCTGCCTCTTTTTTTTACCCGGCGGGGACTGTCATCCTGCTTCCGGCGCTATAACCCGGGGTTTGTCTCGCCCGCTCGAGCCGGAAGCAGGTGACTGTCCCCAATGGCAACTTGTACCTGCCCGCGCGAAATCGGGGTGCCTGTCCCTTTCCCGACGTTATGGGTTATACTCACGGTCCGTTATGATCGAGTCTCGAAAACGACTCGGAGCACGGGCTTACGATTGGACGGCTGTCATCCTCCTATTGGTCCTGCCGTTCGTCGTCTATCTCCCCGTGACCACAGGCAACGCGACGTTCGCGGGTTTTGATCACACCGGCATCAATCAGCCTTTGAAGGAAGCGGCGTTTACCACAATGCGCTCGGGGCATCTGCCGCTCTGGGAGCATCGACTCGACAGGGGTCTTCCGCTGCTTGCGGAGGGCGAGGCCGGTATCTTCTATCCTCTCAACCTGCTGTTCCTGATTCCCGCCGATTTCCTGACCGTCTACAATTGCGTTCTGCTTTTGCTCCTGTCGACCGCCGGACTGCTTTTCTACTGGTGGCTGCGAAGGCTCGGGGCGGGGCCGCTTGCCGCGTTTGTCGGGGGCGTGGCGCATCAATGGGGCGCGACGGTCAACTTCAACAAGGCCAACATGAACATTCTGGAGGGCTTCATCCTCGCGCCGCTTCTGATGATGCTTCTCGAACCGTTTGGGTCCCGCGACAAGCCATTGCGTCGAGGAGGGCTCATCGCCCTCGTGTTCGCGTGCATGATTTTCGCGGGGCAGGGTCAATACGTTGTCTACACCGGGCTCTTCGCGCTGGTCTACGTTCTCCTGCGTGCGATTTTCTCGGGAAGGTCCGGATGGAAAGGCATACTCATGTCGATGTGCCTGCCCCTGGCGATCGGCGCGTGTCTCGGAGCGGTTGTGGCGGCGGTTCAGCTCCTTCCCACGCTCGAATTGATCCCGTTAAGCGAACGCGGGACCCTGTCGCTCGACGCAGGATTTGCGAAGCAGGGATTGTGGCTCAACCCCCTCCGCCTTTTCGGTACGTTCATCTTCCCGGCCTATCACTACTCGCTCGACCATTTCCTGCCGTACCTGTCGACGACGATCTACGTTGGTCCGATAGCGATTCTCCTGGCGGGATATGCTCTCAGGTTCCGCAGGAATCTGCCCCCCCAGGCGTTGCGCGTAGCGCTCCCGCTATTGATGGCGGGACTGATCTTCCTTTACCTGGCGATGGGATCGAATGTCCCACTTGGGGGATGGCTGACATCATGGGGACCCCTGGCGCATTTTCGCGGGCATGGACGTCTGGGCGGCTATTTCGCGATGGCGATCATTGCTCTCATGACGCTTGGCCTGGATATGGTTCTCAAGGCCCCCTTCAGGGAAGCCTGCGACCCGACCGGGCGCAGGAGATGCATGCCCCTGTTCACCATCGAGCTCGCCCTCATGGCGGTTCTGACGATTCCGTTCATCACCCAGCGCGCGGAATACCTGGAGACACGCGCGGCTCTCGGCCTGATGCTCGGGATACTGATGATATTTTTCGCGGGCTTTCTTGTCGGTCTTCTCACGCGGTCGCGGATTCCGGTCGCCCTGGCCGTCATGATCGTGCTGGCTGTGCAGATCGTCGGTTTCCAGACAACCTCCTCGGAGACTATTCTCAGAAGATTGTCTTGGAATCCCGATCGCGCCGATCTCATCTACATCCGGGAGAACTCACCGTCGGCGGATGAGGCCTCAATGATCGCGATCCGGACGAAGGCCGGTGTTCGAGCGCATGAGAGAATTCTCCGGCGGGGCCTCGCCGCCCTCGAGGGAGGCTCCCACGCTCATATCGATCAACTGGGAAGCGCGAACGCTGGGCTGATGGAGGGCCTCACGGTGTGCAACGCCGACCTCCCCCTGGAGCTGGCGCGATGGGAGTGGCTTATGCATCGCAACCTCTGGGAAGAGATCGACACTGTGAAAGGACCGCTCGGGACTCGCTGGGAGTATCTCCTCACTGTTCTCGGCGTGAACTGGATCGTCACCGAGAACGGCGATGTGGAAATCCCCGGATGGACTCGGCTGAGCGACCCATCCTGGCTCAATCGCGAAGTCCCGAATTATATCTACTGCCGCGAGGCTCCGGTGCCCGGAGAGGAGAAGCCGCGTTTTTCGCCCGTGCGCCCCTACGCAACGTTCTGGGACTGGACGAGCGCCCCGGACTTAGCGACGGAGGTCAGTGTCCGCGAGGCCTTTCTTTCGGCCATGCGGGATAATCCGGCCCAAATGCAGGTATTCATCGAGGGAGCAATCGATCCACCTCGCGATAGTGGAGACTCGTCCGATGCAGAGGTGAACAGGAGGTCCGTAGTGAGCTCGGCTCACTGGACCAGCCCGACTGAATATTCTGCAAGGGTTTCTCTCAGCGACGACGGGATTTTTCTTATGCGCGACGCATGGTATCCGGGATGGAGCGTGACGGTGGACGGCAAGCCTGCGCAACTGCTTCGCGCGAATCTCGTTTTCAAGGCGGTGAAGGTGGCTTCCGGCACGCACGATGTGGTCTTCAAGTACACTTCCCGGCTTCTGCTTCTGGGCTGGATTCTGTCGGCGATCGGCCTGTCTCTGGTGATAGACTTAATCATGGGTTTGCCGCATTTCCGCCGACGCGGTTCGTCCTAATGATGTCCTCCCAGGGGGGGGTATAGACTCAAATGAAAATCAGGCCCACAAAGCGAGCGCGAAGCCAGGCTCCCGGGAAGATTCCCGGATGGATTCCGCTTGTGCTGGTCGCGCTCTTTTTCGTGCTTGTCTGGGTGGGAACGCGGCTGGCGGTTCGCGGCTACGTGGTCTGGGCAATCGACCGTCAGGGTGCGAACTGGGACAGCGACGGGGTCCTGATCCAGAACACCCGATTCTCCTGCGTCCCGTGCAGCATTGTCATGCTCCTGAAGGACCAGGGCGTCGACGCAGGTGCAGGCGAAGTGGCTTGGATCTCGGGTACCGACACGAAGGGCACTTCGCCGGAGGGTATCAAGACGGTGGGGAATTACTACGGATTCATCGTTGAAGCGAAGAAGATGGGTTTCGCCGAGCTGATGGAAAAGAACCTGCCGGCAGTGGTTGAATTCACCTGGGAGGGCACTCTTCATGCGGTATTCGTGCGACCCGACCGCAAGAACCAGTACCTGGTCGTGAAGAACCCGTCGCGCGGACTCACCTTTGTCTACGAGAACGGAGCGCGTCAGTACTTCGGCTCGGACACGTGGGATGTCTTTCTGTTCCGTCCTGAATAGCAGCCGGTTTCTTGATCGAGGATTGGCGCCATTGCGATCGCGGGCTCGGCTACTCCAGCAAGATACTCTCCGGTTCGAGCCCAAGGCCCCGAAGGAAAGCCAGGGTGATCGGATCGTACCCATACCCCATCAACCAGATCACATCGAGCTCGTCCTTTGACCAGGGGAAAACCCGGGTTGTTACAGTTGCATCGATGCTCTGACCTGGCGCAAGTCGAGTGTCGCCGGCGCAGAAATCGAGGCTTACGTATCTTGCGAGAGTAACGGAGCTCTCGGCAACCGCATTCCCTGCACGGTCAACTATCTTCACCGTGATCACCACCATCCGTCCGGGATCGCCAGTCGGAAACCTGTGACCCGCACCGGTATTCGTGACCCTGATCCTGGCTGTCATTTCTCCGCCATCTACCGTCACGGGCAGCTCTTCCACGGAATACGCTTCCCTGAGCATTGCGAGTTCATCTTTCGGCCAGCGATGAACGGTGCCGGTTCCCTTTTGCCCGTGACAGTCGAGGCAGCTAACGTATTTTTCGCCGGGCTGGGAATATTCGCTCTCAAGCCACTCGGCGTACGGGTTCCCGCCCGGATCGGTCACGCCATGCGCCTGAGCGAGTTCTGGATCAAGAACGGCGAGAACTGGCTCTTTCTGATTATGGCACACTGCGCAGAACTCGGGCGAAGTGGGGGAAGGAATCGCCGACCCGGTCGCGCCTTCCGGGCAAGGCGCCGCTCCGGCCTGCCTGGAATGACAAGCGTAGCAGCTTACGCCGTCGTGCATTTCCGTCGAATCCCGGTTCAACATGTCGCCCGGCAGCAGTGAGTACATCTCGCAGTCCATGGGGACATGACAGCCAAAACATCCCTGGGCGACCTCCCGTCCACGGTTCGCGACCGCGTGCTCCAGCGATGTCTGGAAGATCACGCCTAATGCCGAATCCGCATGCGGGCTTCTGCGCCACTCGCTGAATTGATCGTCATGGCAGCTTTGGCAGGAAGTCGAGTAGACCTCTTTGAGCCCCGAATGCGGACCGGGGATGTCCTCGATGTACAGAGCTCGCGATATCTCGGTCGTCGACGTGGAGGCTGACTCATTCGAAGGTGGATTCGACTGTTTCCTCGAAACCACGAGAACTGCGATCAGAGACAAGACGACAACGATCGGGATGATGAGCTTCGAAACCAGTGAGCTTTCTTTCTTCATCGGAATCGCGCCTATCCCGCGGAGGTCGCCAATCGGGGTCTACCAGAATGTTGCCGCGCCGAGGCCGCCTTCTTTGCCGAGATGCTTCGCGAGCTCCACCAGATCGCGCTCGGACAACCCGAGCTGCGCCATCTTCTCGTAGATCGAATCGACCAGCTTCTCAACCCGCCTCATGGCGGCCTGCTGTTCGCGCATGCTTTTCACTTCGTTGAGCACGCGATTGACAAGGTCCTCGGTTATCGCCACTCCGGCGGCGTTCAGTTCGCCCTCATGGAACCTGAGCACGTGCTCGACCACCGCCGTGCCTGAGTGTTTGCCGAAAACGAAACGTCTCTGCCCGCCGAAATCCTTCGGATAGATCACCTGGTACATTCTCGGGTCGATCACGATTCCCGCAGTGTGGATTCCCGACTCGTGCGCGTAAACGTTGGTCCCCACGATCGGCTCGTGAGGCTGCATGGGTATTCCGGAAAGCCTGCTGGCAAGCCGTGTGGCCTCATTGATGAGGTCGTACCGAATGCCGGGCAGCGTGATTCCGTATAGCACTTTCAGCGCGGCGAGGAGCGAATGCAGGGAAGCGTTCCCGGCGCGCTCGCCGATACCCCCGAGCGTGACGGTCGGGATGGTCGCTCCGACGCTCAGGGCCGTTATCGTGTTGATGGTCGCGAGATCGAAATCGTTGTGGAAATGCACGACGAGATCGGTCGACGGAAACGCTTCCACAAGTCGGCCCACGTAGTAGCGCACCGCCTCGGGCGTGAACACTCCCACCGTGTCCGGGAACGACTGCCTCATGGCTCCCGCCTTGAAAGCCTCTTTCCCCAGATCGATGATGTATTCGATGTCCGCGCGGCTTCCGTCCTCCGCGTTTCCGGCCTCGATTCGCGGAAAGCCTTTCTCGCGCGCGTAGCGGATCGCTTCCGAGAACAGCCGCTTGTTGGCGTCCCGATACCACTTCACCGGCAGATCGAGCCATTCATTCTCGCTTTTCCCCTCGGTCCGTAGAAGCATCTTGCCGAGCTTGTACTTGACATGCAGGTCGCTTCCGGCGGTGAAGATGAAAAGGGTTACATCATCCAGTGAGACCCCGGTCTGCTGAAGAACGCCCAGGATCATGTCGATGTCGGAGTGGAGCGCGCGGCACATGACCATAAGCTCAAGGTCGCGCCTGAGACGTCCGGCGCGCTTTGCGTTGACGATCAGCGAGAGGGTCTCGCGCTCGCTCGGACCTATGGCGGGAAAACCGAGGTCGAGGATGTGGACACCGAGCCTGGAGAGCATCTCGGCGATCTCCAGCTTTTGCAGTGGAGTGAACACCACACCGGGGGCCTGCTCGCCGTCCCTGAGGGTCGTGTCGCAAATGCGAATCCGCTCCGGCGGTGGGAACTTCAGGTCCTTTATCCACTCGGTAGGCGGAATCGCCAGCTTCTCGTATGGCTCTCGAAATTGCATGGTGGTATGAGTTCCAGGTACCGGACAAATTATAGCAGACGCTGGGATGTGCCTCGGCAAGCGGGCTATGCCGACGCGGACAGTATATCCGCGACGAACTTGGCGAAATGCGGGCAGGCTTTCTGAACCGTCTTAAGGTCAAGCTCGCGGATAAGCGCCGGACCGTCGATCTTCGGACTATAGCTCCCCCTCGGCCGACGCTCGCGCCATAGCTTCTCTAGCCGCTTCTTGGGAGGATTCTCGGAGTCGACAGATTCCGGATTCTCGAATGATGGCGTGTGGTCCAGACCCGCTCTTCGCTGAATGCCCTCACAGTTGCACAGGACCCAGGCTTCAATCTCATGTACCGAGAAGTGGATCTTTACTGCTGCTCTTTGGGTTTTGTCGATTTTTCTGAGCAGGTAATTCCTTGCCTTCTCCACCTTCGTGGCCAGGTCGTCGGATAACTTGAACTCATACTCATCGCGCTCGGGGTAGAGATCAAGAAGAAAGAAAACACGGCTTACAGATCTCTCGGAAAGAGCGCTGTCGGCAAACTTGGCGATGTCGGCAATCAGCTTCGCCTTGCTATTGGTGACTTTGACTTGCTGTCTGAAGCTTCCATTGCGCAGGCTGGGAAGGAGCCATTGCTTCACAAACAGCTCTTCAGTGTCCCCCTCGACGATTACCCTTATCACCAGGGTTTACCCCCGAGGTTTCCCTGCAACCATGTCTCGCCCAGGGTGAAGTTCTTGAGCCACGCATCGATGTCGGGTTTCTCGCTTGCGCGGGTGATTGTGGACGCGCCCTCCTTGTCCGTCTCAACCACGCAGATGTGCTCTTTCTGCAGTTCATTCAGAAGTTGAGGGGAATGAGTCGCGACAATGAGTTGCGTCCGAGTCGAAGCGTCGACCAGAAGCTCGCCGATCAGCCCGATCAGACTCGGATGCAGCCCGACTTCAGGCTCGTCGATGAGTATGAGCGAAGGCGGACGAGGGTTCAGAAGGACTACGAGAAGCGAGAGAAACCGCAGCAGACCGTCCGAAAGGAAATTCGCGTCAAATGCATCCTTCAGCCTCTTGTCTTTCCAGCTGAGGATGACCTGACCCTGGGCAGGGGCTCTGAAGGAGAGGTCTTCGAAATCGGGATATGCTATTCGCAACACATCGAGAAGGCGCTCTCGCGTTTCCCGATGCTGAGGATCATTCGAGAGAAAGTGCAGCACGGAAGACAGGTTGTCACCGTCGGGCAGCAACAGAGAATCCGATCTTGTGTAAGAAGGGCGTCTTCCTACTGCGTCCGGGCCCATCAGTGAGTTGGACACCCATTGGATGTTACGTGTGTCCTGAACGAACACGTCGGCAAACCCATCAACGGCCGCTCGACGAGAAGAAAGTGCG
>Ga0315294_10000815_pt1 | contig 33821 bp, 37 predicted proteins | sample YL17G13_40_MG_FD_203626 | JGI IMG/M metagenome (GOLD analysis project Ga0315294, IMG submission 203626) | Sediment microbial communities from Yellowstone Lake, YNP, Wyoming, USA - YL17G13_40 | ecosystem: Environmental > Aquatic > Freshwater > Lake > Sediment | place: USA: Wyoming | collected...
TTACGAGGCGGGTAAGATAGAAGACGCCATACGCAACTATGAGTTTCTGATAACCCTAGACCCGAAGGACGCTGATTCTTATATTGACCTGGCCTATGTTTACATTAAACAAAAGGATAACGAAAAGGGCATAAGCATTTTAAACGATGCCCTTACTAAAGACGTAAATAAGAAAGAGGCGCTATACCTTGCTTTGGGCTATGCCTTTTCGCTTGATAAAAAATACGATCAAGCGATAGAACAGTATAAGAAACTGCTCAAAAATGAGCCCGATAACCCCAAAGCCCATTTCTTTTTGGGGGCGGCGTACGAGAGGAGCGGCCGCGCGGACGAGGCGGTAATGGCGTTTAGAAAGACGATCGAGCTGGATCCCAATAACGCCGAGGCCTATAATTACCTCGGCTACATGTTTGCCGAAAAAGGGGAGAATCTGGACGAAGCGATACGGCTTATAAAAAAGGCGCTTGAGATGGACCCGGCAAACGGAGCGTATGTAGATAGTTTGGGATGGGCTTACTTTAAGAAAGGGATGACCGAGGAAGCGCTGAAGGAGCTTGAAAAAGCGGCCTCTTTAATAAACGACGACGCGACCATAAGAGACCATTTGGGCGACGTGTATTATAAAAAAGGCATGACAGATAAGGCGATAGCCGAGTGGAAAAAATCTTTTGAAATAGACAATACCCAAAAAGAGGTGGGAGAGAAGATAAGCAAGATCGAGCAAGAGAAACCACAGCGTTTGCAGTTGAACCGAAAAACTATAGACAGCGGTAAAGACAATATGGGGACACCCTCCGTCGAATAGTACAAGTGACTTTTAAGGAGAGTGTCCCCGACAGGTGATGAATTATGCAAGTTGACCTTAAAGAAAAAGCAAGAGAGATACGAAAAACAGTCCTAAAAATGCTTACGGAGGCCGGTTCCGGCCACACCGGCGGTTCTTTATCTCTTGTTGAGATAATCATGAGCCTTTATTATTATAAACTAAAGTATGACCCGAAGAACCCGAACTGGGATATGCGCGACAGGTTCGTCCTTTCAAAAGGTCACGCCTGCCCTACGCTCTACGCCATTTTAGCCGACCGCGGATATTTTCCTAAGGAAGAACTTATGACTCTGCGGAAATTCGGCACACGGCTTCAGGGCCATCCGCAACTCGGGCTTCCCGGCATAGAGGCCTCGACAGGCTCGCTGGGGCAGGGGCTCTCCATAGCCATTGGCATGGCTCTCGCCGCGAGAATGGATAATAAGAACATAAGGGTATACTGCGTCATGGGGGACGGCGAGCTGAACGAAGGGCAGATTTGGGAAGCGGCGGCGAGCGCGTCCCATTATAACTTGGACAACTTATGCGGTATCGTCGATTATAACAAATTACAAATAGACGGATACTGTAAAGACGTGATGGACATGAGCCCGCTCCGAGACAAATGGGCCTCTTTCGGCTGGAATGTGATCGAATGCGACGGCCACAATCTCGAGGAACTTATGACTGCGCTTGATGGGGCCCAGAAGAATAAGACACGGCCGACGGTCATATTGGCGCACACGACAAAAGGGAAGGGCGTTTCCTTTATAGAAAATAAAGTGGAATGGCACGGCATAGCGCCTAAAAAAGAAGAGCTTGAAAAGGCTTTGAAGGAACTGGATGAAAAGCGTTAATAATGAGGTAAAACTTGAGGCGACGCGTAACGGCTTCGGAAAAGGGCTTGTCGAATTAGGCCGAAGAAGTAAAGACGTCGTCGTTTTGAGCGCCGACCTTACCGATTCCGTAAGGGCGCATTGGTTTAAGAAAGAATTTCCGGAAAGGTTTTTTTCTTTCGGCGTGGCGGAGCAGAACATGATAGGCGCCGCCGCAGGATTTGCGTTATCAGGCAAGATAGCTTACGCGTGCACTTTCGGCGTATTTGCGGCGGGCAGGGCGTGGGACCAAGTGAGAGTATCCGTCGATTATATGAACCTAAACGTAAAGATTATAGGCACTCACGCCGGCATTTCGGTGGGAGAGGACGGCTACACTCACCAGGCGCTGGAAGAGATAACGCTTATGAGAGTCCTCCCTAATATGACGATGATAGTGCCGTCGGACTTTGAGGAGTCCAGAAAGGCGACTATAAAAGCCGCCGAATGGAAAGGGCCCGTTTATATAAGATTAGGGAGAAACGTGTCCCCCGTGTTGACAGAAGAAAGCGATCCGTTCGAGATAGGCAAAGGCATTCTTGTGCGGGACGGCAAGGACGTTACCATCGTGGCGTGCGGCCAGATGTTATGCGAGGCCATTAAGGCCGCAGAACTTTTGTCGAAGAAAGGCATAGACGCGCGTGTCATAAACATGCACACGCTTAAACCGATCGACGAAAAGATACTTATAAAGGCGGCGAAAGAGACAGGCGCCGTCGTTACCGCCGAAGAACATTCCATACGCGGCGGCCTTGGCGGCGCGGTAAGCGAAGTATTGTCCCAGAATTGTCCGGTACCCGTAAAGATGGTGGGGCTTTTGACTTGTACTCAATCGGGAAACCCGCAGGAACTATTTAAGTGTTTTAGGCTATTGGCTGAAGACATAGCGAAAATGGCCGAAGCCGCTTTGAAGATGAAGAAAGCATAAAGCTCAAGAGCTGAAATAATGAGAGACATCGACCTGCATTCTCCGGCGAAGATAAATCTTTTTTTGGATGTTTTCGGAAAACGAAGCGACGGTTACCACGATATCATCACTGTATTCGAAAAGATAGACCTGTGCGATACTATCCGGTTAAAGAGCCTTCCGAGCGGCGAAATCAAGTTAACATCCGACAATAAAAAACTTCCTTTGGGCGAAAGTAATCTCGCGTATAAAGCCGCCCTCCTTTTAAAAAATACCTACGGCACCTCAGAAGGCGTAAGCATACACATAGAGAAGAAGATCCCCATCGCGGCCGGCCTTGGCGGCGGATCAAGCAATGCGGCAACGACTTTAAAAGGGCTGAATAAATTGTGGAAGTTAGGGCTGGGGCAGAATACCCTATATGATCTTGGCAGGAAATTGGGGGCGGATGTCCCTTTTTTTATTTTTAACTTTCCGTTTGCATTAGGCGTAGGCAAAGGGGACGAGGTAAGCCCTATAAAATCGGCTTTAAATATGTGGCACCTTATAATATCTCCTCCGGTAAGCGTACTTACAAAGGATATATATAAGGAGACAAGTTTAAACTTGACAGAATCCAGGCCCGATGTTAAAATAATTGTCCACGCCATCAGGAAAAATGATTTGAGAGGCATAAAAAACGGGCTACACAACACCCTGGAACCAATTGTAAATAAAAAAGTTACGGACATTCCGAAGGTAAAGGATTTCGTTAAGAAAATGGGATTCGATGCCGTGAAAGTCACGGGCAGCGGTCCCACAATTTTTGTTTTAACCGGTGATCGAAAGGAGGCAGAGACTTTAGGGAAGGAATTAAGGAAATCTTTAACGGACAAAAGTAAAAGTGGCTGGAGTGTTTTTGTTGCTAAAACCTACAGCGATTGCAGTTGAACCAAAAGACTATAGACTAAGGTCAAGGACAATATGGGGACATCCTCCGTCGGATAATGTAAGTGCCTTTAAAGGAGAATGTCCCCGGCAAGTGATTACATAAGGAGCCAAGAGATGGAAATAACAGAGGTAAGGATTTTCCCCCGAGAAAGTGAAGACCGTAAGCTAAAAGCTTACGCAACGATAACTATAGATAACGCGTTCGTCGTCAGGAATGTGAAGGTAATAGAGGGCACGAAGGGACTTTTTGTCGCCATGCCTTCCAGAAAACTGAAAGACGCGTGCCCGAAATGTAATTATAAAAATGCGGTAAGGAGCAAATTCTGCAATCAATGCGGAGGCGCGCTGCCGCAGGGCGAGAGAAGGATGGAAAATAATCATACCGACGACTCGACCAGGCAATCCGGACACAGAGATATAGCCCATCCGATTACCTCCGAATGCAGGGAGTATATCCAGACCAAAGTGCTGGATGCATACAATAACGAATTAAAGAACCCGACGAAGGCATCGGAAAGGTACGATTCGCCGAGGCCAAAAAAAGATGTCGCGAAAACAAGCTCCAAACCCGAAATCCAAAAAGTGCGGGATATTCCCGCGGAAGACGAGTTCGAAGGGGATTTGGAATTGTAATTTTTAGTATTGAGTATTGAGTCGTGAGTATTGTATTCGCAAAGCTTAATACTTAATAATCGATACTCAAACTGCCCGGTGGTGTAATGGTAGCACACCAGCCTTTGGAGCTGAGGGTCTAGGTTCGAATCCTAGCTGGGCAACCAAACTTTGCGGAGCAAAATTTGGTCCTGAGACCGCGTCAAAGTTCCGACGAAAAGGAGGAACTTAGCGGTTGAAAGACCTAAGCGTAAACACATGGACAAATGTTCGTTTTGCGGCAAGACAGAACGGGAAGTTCAGAGATTCTTAAGAGGCCAATCGGGTTTGATTTGCGAGGCCTGCGTCCGCCTTTGTCATAGGATACTCATTAAAGACGAGAGAACGCCCGATAAGAAGAAGGCGGAAAGAGTCATTCCGATAAAAGAACTTCCCAAGCCGAAAGACATAAAAGAAAAACTGGACGCTTTTATTATAGGCCAGGAACGCGCCAAAAAGCAGCTTTCGGTGAGTGTATATAACCATTATAAAAGAATATTGGCCAACCAGAAGAGCGGCGATATTGAGTTTGAAAAGTCAAACGTTCTTTTGATAGGGCCCACCGGTTCGGGCAAGACTCTTTTAGCGAGAACGCTCGCGAAAATACTCGATGTCCCTTTCGCGATAAGCGATGCCACATCTCTCACTCAGGCGGGATACGTGGGCGAGGATGTCGAGAATGTCATTTTGCGCTTGCTTCAGGCAACGGAGTTCGACATATCAAAAGCAGAGCTCGGCATAGTTTATATAGACGAGATAGATAAGATCGGCAAGACGCACGAGAATGTTTCTATAACGCGCGATGTCGGCGGCGAAGGAGTGCAGCAGGCGCTTTTAAAAATACTGGAAGGCACAATAGCCAACGTGCCGCCCGCCGGCGGGAGAAAGCACCCTCATCAGGAATATATACAGGTAGATACCACCAGTATACTTTTTATATGCGGCGGAACGTTTAGTAACATAGATAAGATTATTGAAAGAAGAGTGACCAATAAGGCGATCGGTTTTGGGGCCAAGACACTAAGCCGCACCCCGGGCGAGATAGATACCACATTGTCTAAGATCGAACCGGCCGATTTGCTCAGATTCGGCATGATACCGGAATTCGTCGGGCGCTTTCCGATAATTAGCACCCTGCACCCGCTCGCGAAAAAGGACATGATAGATATACTTTTGAAACCAAAGAACGCCATACTCGAACAGTATAAAAAATTGTTCGGGATGGAAAACGTCAAATTGACTTTTGAAAAAGGCGCTCTCGACGAAATCGCGGAGGAAGCGATCCGCAAGGGCATGGGGGCGCGGTCTCTGCGTTCCATTGTGGAGGAGATAATGCTCGATACGATGTACGAATTACCTTCCTACGACGATGTGGCCGAATGCATCGTCAAAAAAGAGACCGTCCAAGCGAGGACAAGGCCGGTTTTAGTAAAAACCGCCCAGAAAAAGATCGCATAATGAAAGACACAGCTTGCATAATACTCGCGGCCGGCCGCGGCACGCGGATGAAATCATCATTACCCAAAGTCCTTCACAAGATTTCGGGCAAGACGATGATAGAATATATGCTTGAACTCATAAAGCCGTTCTCGTTTAAGCCCATTGTCGCGGTGACCGGCTATAAGGGTTCGAATGTCACGAGACTTTGTAAAGGCGCAAAAACGGTCAGCCAGAAAAGCCTGTTGGGTTCTGCCGACGCCGTAATGAGCGCCCGCAGCGCATTGAGCAAATTCAGGGGAGATGTCGTGGTATTGTACGGCGACACGCCACTTATCGCCGAGACTACTTTGGATGAACTCATCAAATCGCACAAAAAGACGAACGCCTTTTGCACGTTTCTCACGGCGAGGATGAAAGACCCCACCGGTTACGGCCGGGTATTGCGCGACGACGCGGATAATATAGTGCGCATAGTGGAAGAAAAAGAAGCATCGCTTTACGACAAAGCCTATGATGAGGTAAACGTCGGCGCCTATTGCTTTAAGTCGCGATATCTTTTTGACGCGCTTCGCGAGGTAAGGAACGACAATAAAAAAGGCGAATATTATTTGACCGATATAATAGCTATTTTTAGAAAACATGATTTTAAGATCGAATCCGTAAGTACCGCGAGCGAGGATGAGGCATTCGGAATAAATTCGAGAGAGGAACTTGCGAAAGCCGAAAAAATATTACGGGATAGGACGATTAAAAAATTCTTAGACCAGGGGATAACGATAGTAGACCCCGCCAATACTTATATAGACGCAAGCTGCCGGATAGGACAGGATACGGTAATAAAACCGTACACGATAATCGAAAAAGGGGTTGTTATAGGCTCTGATTGTGTGGTAGGCCCGTTTGCCAGGTTAAGGCAGGGCACAGTCCTTACCGACAAAGTGGAGATAGGCAATTTCGTGGAACTGACGAGATGCAATGTCGGCTTTGGTGCGAAGATAAAACACCACACATATATAGGGGACGCAGTTATAGGCAAAGACGTCAACATAGGCGCGGGGACCATAACAGCGAATTACGACGGAAAAACTAAGAACAAGACGATAATAAAAGACGGCGCGTTTATAGGCAGCGGCACCATATTTGTAGCGCCTGTGGTAGTGGGAAGGAAAGCTATCACGGGGGCGGGAAGCGTGCTTACAAAGAATACGTCGGTGCCGGATAAAGCGGTGGTTGTCGGTATTCCGGCGCGCCCGATACAAAAGATACACCAGAAACGCTTGCGATGAACCGATAAACTATAGATTGCGCTAAAGACGAGAGGGGGACATTCTCCGTCGAATAGACAAGTGACTTTTAAGGAGAGTGTCCCCGACTAGAAACGGAGATTTTAACATGAAAAGAGACCAAATGTTGATATTTACGGGGAATTCCAACAGAGAATTGGCGGATGAGATATGCGCGAATCTCAAGATGCCTCTCGGCGATGCTCTGGTGGGGAAGTTTTCGGAAGGCGAGATAAAGATCAAGATAAACGAAGACGTCCGCGGTAAGGATGTATTTATAATCCAATCGGTCTCACCGCCGGTCAACGAGAATCTCATGGAATTATTAATACTTATAGATGCGGTGAAAAGGGCATCCGCTTATAGAATAACGGCGGTTATACCTTATTACGGTTATGCGAGGCAGGACAGAAAAGATCAGCCGAGGGTGCCCATAACGGCGAAACTAGTCGCCAATCTTCTGACGGCAGCGGGCGCAAATAGGGTATTGACGATAGACCTGCACGCCGGCCAGATCCAGGGATTTTTCGATATACCGCTCGATCATCTTTTTGCTATCAATGTATTCGCCGATTACCTGGAAAAGAATAAGCCGAAAAATCTGGTTGTAGTATCGCCCGACGTCGGCGGCGTAAAGACGGCAAGGGCGTATGCCAAGAAGCTGAAGGCAGACTTGGCCGTCGTAGACAAAAGGCGCGTCAACGACAAAAAGACCGAGGTTATGTTTATAATGGGCGACGTCAAAGACAAAAACGCTTTGATAGTGGACGACATAGTGGCGACTGCCGGCTCTATTATCGAAGCGACAGATGCGCTCGTAAAAAGCGGGGCCAAGGATATTTACGCGGCAGTGACGCACCCCATACTTTCGGGGCCCGCAATAGACAGGCTTCAAAAATCGCAGCTTAAGAAATTATTGGTCACTAACACTATACCGATACCGAAAGCGAAGAGGATATCGAAGGTAGAGATTCTTTCTATAGCGCCGCTTTTGGCGGAGGCCATAAACAGGATACACAAAGAAGAATCTATAAGCACTTTGTTTGATAAGACTGATAGACTCGGATAGAAGAAAGGCACAAATGGAAAAGATCCAGCTTAAGGCAGAAGTAAGAGAAGATGTGGGAAAAAAACCAAGTAAAAAAATCAGGAACGAAGGCTTTGTTCCGGCGATCGTTTATAAAGAGGGCAAAGAGACCGTAAGTTTAAAGATTAACGAAAAGGAACTGCTGAGAGCGCTTGATACGAAAGCGGGGACAAACGTTCTTATCGGCCTTAAAATCGGCGGAGGCGACAAGGATTCTAAGGATTCTAAAGATAAGTCTAAGGACAGGACAGTGTTAATTAAAGAAGTGCAGCATCACCCCATAAAAGATCGGATACTGCACGTAGATTTTCAGGAGATATCTCTTACCGAGAAGCTTACCCTCGATGTTCCTTTGGTTATAAAAGGCCAGGCAGAGGGCGTAGTCAAAGAAGAAGGCGTGCTCGAACACGTATTGTGGGAAATCAAGGTGGAATGTCTACCGGCGGATATCCCGGAAAAGATAGAAGTTGATGTCACCAGTCTAAAAATCGGGGATTCGATCCTTGTAAAGGATATTCAAGCGCCTACAGGCGTTAAGATACTAAACGCGCCGGAGCAGACGGTCGTCACCGTTAAGATGCCGCACGTAGAAAAGCCGGTGGAGGAAGTCGCCGAGGCAGTTACCGAACCGGAACTCATCAGGGAGAAGAAAGAGAAGGAAGACCTTGAAGGCGAAGAAGAGAAGGGAGCCGCGCCTGCCGAGGACAAAGAGGCAAAGAAGAAAGAAGAGAAAAAGTAAGCTGGCCAAATGAAACTCATAGTCGGTTTGGGCAATCCCGGTAAAGAATACGAGCGCACAAGGCACAACATCGGCGCGAAAGTGGTTAAGATGCTGGCCGATTTAAATAAAATAAGTTTGAGGCGGCGGAGGTATTTTTCTCATTTCGGAGAAGGAAAGATACATAGCGAGAGCGTAGTTATCATTCTGCCTTTGACGTATATGAACCTTTCCGGCGAGGCTGTAGAGGCCGTTATAAAAGACAAAGAAATCCCGCTTTCTGACCTTCTGGTAGTGTGCGATGACGCCGATTTGGACCTTGGCGGCATAAGAATAAGGCCGTCGGGTTCGGACGGGGGCCATCGCGGCCTGCGTTCAATCATCACGAAACTCGGGACGAGTTCTTTCGCCAGACTCCGCATGGGCATAGGGCCAGCCAGAGGCCGGTCCGCCTCCGGCGGAAAAAAAGGAGAGCTGAAAGACCACGTCCTCAGCCCTTTTAATAAGGGCGAGATGGACGAGGTCGGCGAGGTGGAAGAAAGGGCGGCCGAAGCTGCCGATTGTTGGCTTAAAAACGGGATAGAGAAGGCGATGAACAAATATAACGCCTCTTTGCCCCGTTAGAAAGCCGCGGTCTTCCTAACGGGGTTTCCTGTTGCCTTAGATATGGCCGTATGATAAAATAAGTAGATATAAATAAGGGAGGGTTTACATTGAATAAGTACGAAGGGATATTGATATTTAAACCTGAGCTGCCTGAAAAGGACCTGGACGGGGAATATTCGCAAGCCGAAGAAGCCATAAAAAAACACGGGGGCAAGATCGAAAAGACCGAAAAATGGGGTAAAAAGAGGCTTACGTTCACTATACGAAAATGTCACGACGGGTTTTTTCTATACACTGCTTTTGAGGCTCCTCCGGATTCCATAAAAGCATTGACGGAGATATTCAAACTCAATAGCAACATTTTAAGGGTCCAGCTGACAAGAAGAACAAAATAAGAGGTAAAAAATGGCTAATCTGAACAAAGTTTTCTTGATAGGAAATCTGACCAGGGATCCCGAGTTGAGGTATATCCCAAGCGGTACGGCCGTGGCCAGTTTCGGGCTTGCGACTAACAGGACTTACAAGACGTCTTCCGGGGAGAAGAAACAGGAGACCTGTTTTGTAAGGGTTGTCGTGTGGGGCAGGACGGCCGAAATATGCGGCGAATATCTTTCCAAAGGCAAACCCGTATTCGTCGAAGGGAGGCTTCAGTACCGAGCGTGGGATTCGCCAACCGGCGAGAAACGCAACACCATCGAAGTAAAGGCGGAAAGGATACAATTTTTAGGCAGGCCGGATAAAGCAAGCGATGTGCAGGCGGAACAAGGCGCTGCGGAAGAGATAGAGGACATTAATTTGGATTCGGAAGCCGCCGGGCCAAACATGAACAGCGGAACAAAAACGAAAAAAAAGGAAGACGAAGTCCCTTTTTAAAAACTTTAAGGAAGGAGAAGCACCTTGCGAATAATGAGTAGGGAGTCAGAGAGCGGCATAAGGACCGCAAAAAGGCGCAAAGACTTTAAGCGGACGCCCGGCACTTTTTTCAGAAAAAAGGTATGCAAATTTTGCGTTGAAAAACAAGAGGACATAGATTACAAGAATGTTCCCAAGCTGCAGAAATTCATGACGGAAAAAGGCAAGATAACCCCCTCCAGGATATCAGGGAATTGCGCAGGGCACCAGCGCCAATTGGCGCGCGCAATAAAGAGAGCGCGCGCAATTTCGTTATTGCCTTATGTAGCAGAATAAAGCTATAAGCCTTAAGCTGTAAGCCGTAAGCTAAAGCTTATAGCTTAAAGCTCAACAAGTATTTTTACAAGGTGTAAAAGATGAAAGTAATATTGATCAACGACGTGGAAAAACTCGGCAGGATAGGCGACGTGATGGACGTGAGGGAAGGCTACGCGCGCAATTATCTTTTTCCGAAAAATCTGGCGATAAAAGAGACGAAAGACAACCTGAAGGTGCTGGAAGCGAGAAAGAAAAAACGCATCCGGGAGATCACGAAAGAAAAGATTAAATTCGAAGAGTTAGCGAATAGAATAAACAGCATCTCATTTACCATACCGGTGGCCGCGGGCGAAGAAGATAAGCTATTCGGTTCCGTTACCGCGGATGACATAGCGACAGCGCTTTCGGCTGAAAGTATCCAGATAGACAAAAAACAAGTGGGCATCAAGGAACCGATAAAGAAACTAGGCGTTTATCAGGTAGAAATAAAACTACATCCCGAAGTTACAGCCACTGCTAAAATATGGGTAGTGAAGAAATAACAACCGCATGTCACAAGATAATATCACAACTCAAAAAATGTCCCTAGAGAAGATCCCGCCGCAAAGCGTAGATGCGGAGATGGCCATTCTCGGTTCAATGCTCATAGAAGAAGCCGCGATAGCCAAGGCGATAGAATTAATAGACGAAAACGCCTTCTATAAAGAAGCCCACCGGATGATTTACATGACCATAATCGGCCTATTTGACAGGAATTCCGCCATAGACCTTATTACCGTTATAGAAGAATTGAAAAAAAGAGGCGAGCTCGATGAAGTGGGAGGCGCGGCCTACCTGACGTTACTGACTTCCTCTATTCCTACCGCGGCGAATGTCGAATATTACGCGAAGATAGTCAAAGAAAAAAGCATACTTAGAAACCTTATAAATAACGCCACTGAAATAGTCCAGGACTGCTACGAATCTACCAGCGACGTGGACAGCCTGTTAGATAAGGCAGAAAGACTTATATTTGACGTAAGCTCAAAGAAAGTCGAGCAGAAGACGGTTTTGCTGAAGGATATAATAAAAGACAGCATTGAGACCATCGACAATCTGTACCAGCGGAAAGAGAATATAACCGGCATACCGACGGGTTATCACGATTTCGACATCAAGACGGCCGGCCTGCAGCCGTCCGACTTGATCATTATTGCGGGAAGGCCGTCTATGGGTAAAAGCGCTTTTGCCGCCTGCATAGCGGAATACGCCGGTATAGTAGAAAAGATACCGGTCGCGTTTTTCAGTTTGGAAATGTCAAAAGAACAGCTTGTGCAAAGGATGTTGTGCTCGCACGCGAGGGTCAACGCTCATAACGTTAGGACCGGTTTTCTTTCGCAAGCAGATTGGCCCAGGCTCGTAACCGCCGCCAGCAAATTATCGGAAGCGCTGATTTACATAGACGATTCGCCGTCAATAAGCGTTCTGGAATTGAAAGCCAAGGCAAGGCGCCTTAAAGCCCAGTATGATATTAAATTGATAATACTCGATTATCTGCAGCTTATGCAGGGGCCGACCAGGTCCGAAAACAGGCAGCAGGAGATCTCCGAGATATCAAGGTCGCTGAAAGCGCTCGCGAGGGAATTGGACGTCCCGCTCATAGCGATAAGCCAGCTGTCAAGGGCGGTTGAGCAGAGGCAGGACCATAGGCCGCAGCTATCGGACCTCAGGGAATCGGGCGCTATCGAACAAGATGCCGATTTAGTCGTCCTTTTATTAAGAGAAGAATATTATTCTCCCAACGCCGAGGATAAAAAAGGTTTGGCGGAAGCCATGATAGCCAAACAACGCAACGGCCCCGTCGGACCGGTGTACCTCACTTTTATAAGCGAATATACCCGTTTCGAAAATCGATTCAAAGGAGAGGAAGAATAATGCGCCTAAAATCATATTCGTTTTTATTTTTTGTATGTCTTTTTATGTTTTTTAGCCATACAGTAGCGGGAGCTCTTGAGGAAGAGCCCGCCGAGCCCAAAACCCCTAAGATCAAAGAAGTGAAGATCATAAATAACAAGGCGGTTTCGACTTCTACTATGCGTTCAAAGTTAAGGACCACTGAAGGGGCTCTCTTTTCGCAGGATATATTGAACGAGGATTTAAAGAGGCTTTATGAACTCGGGTTTTTTGAGGACATAGCGATAGACGTAAAAGAAGAGGCCGATGGCTATATAGTAAGTTTTGTCGTCGTGGAGAAGCCTCTCGTGGACGGCGTGTTCTTTAAGGGGAATAAGGCGATACCCGAGCCGCAATTAAAAAGCGCGATAGGCACAAAAGTCGATAGCATGCTCGACCTTTCGGTGTTAAACCGGGATCTGACGGCGATAAGAAAATTATACGAGAGTAAAGGGTTCCAGCTGGCTAATGCCGAGTACAAAATCGACAGGGACGACGCATTAAACAGGGCTAAAATCACTTTTAACATAAACGAGAGGCAGCGCATAAAAGTAAAAAAGATAGAATTCATCGGGAATTATTCGGTGCCCAAAAAAGAGTTATACAAGCTCATGGTTACAAAGACCGAGTTTTTGTTTTTTATACAACCGGGATATTTTAAGACCGAAGAGTTTGAATCCGACATGGAAACGATAAGGACGTATTATCAGAGGAAGGGTTATCTTGACGTAAAAGTCGAGCCGGAGTTTGATTATAACGAAGACGGCACCGAGATGTATATAAAGGTCAAGATGGACGAAGGGAAGAAGTACCTCGTCGGAAACATCAAGATAATCGGAAACGAAAAATTCCCCGAAACCCAAATAAAGAATGCGCTTAAAATGACTCCGGGTAGACCCTACAGCGAAGCCGCGATGAAGGAAGATCTTATCAATATACAACAGTATTATTTTGACAAAGGCTACATGAACTGCAATATCGCCCCTGACGCGCTTTTGGACGCGGCCACGGGCGATATAAACGTCACTTATAATATAACCGAGAACGAGCTTGTTTACGTCGAGAAAGTCAGGATCCAGGGTAACACGAAGACCAAAGACATTGTCATAAGAAGAGAACTGCGCGCTTATCCGGGCGAACCGTTTAACGGCGCGTTTATAAGAAGAAGTAAAGAAAGGTTGTATAACCTTGGCTATTTTGAAGACGTCGTTTTGGATACGGAACAGGGAAGCGCTCCGAACAAAAAGGATCTTGTCGTGACCGTAAAGGAAGCCAAAACCGGCGAATTTTCCTTCGGAGCCGGCTATAGCTCTATAGACAGGCTTATGGGATTCGTCCAGGTCGAGCAGAGGAATTTTGACCTGCTCAATTTCCCCACCTTTACGGGCGGCGGTCAAAATTTAAGCGTGAGAGGCGAATTAGGCAGCGTGAGGCAAAACTATGTAATGAGCTGGACCGATCCGTGGATATTGGGGTATCCTTATCTTTTCGGATTTGATTTTTACAGGACGGAGCACGAGAGGACGACTGACCTCGGATATTTATTTGATGAAGCGCGCACCGGCGGCGACTTCCGTTTGGGCAAGGAGTTTAACGACTATTTCAGGGCCGATGCGATGTATAAACTGGAGCTGGTCGACATATCTAATGTCCATGAAGATGCCGCCCGCGACATAAAAGACGAGGATGGAAAAAATTGGCTTAGCAGACTGTTTCTCGGCCTAAAGTACGATATGCGCGACAATGTCTATGTTCCCACAAAAGGGTTTTTACTGGGCGGGTCGCTCGAAAATGTCGGCGGTTTTCTCGGAGGTGATAAGGACTTTCTAAAATACGGCGCGGAGGGTGAAGCATATTTGAATTTCTTTGAAAAACGCCTTGTACTTATGTTTTTAACCAGCATGAATTTCGTCCAGAAATATAGCGATACCGCTAATGTCCCTATATATGAGAGGTTTTATGCCGGCGGCGCTAATACAATAAGAGGGTATAAGGAAAGGAACGTAAGCCCCAGAGACCAGAACACGAATGAGCCGATAGGCGGTAACGTACGCTTTTTAGGGACCGCCGAGGCGACCGTTCCGGTTTTTGAAGATATTATAAAGGGCGCGGTATTTGCCGATATAGGAAATGTTTGGGAAGGTATTCCGCAAATTGACGCGAAACTTAGGTACGGCGCGGGCGCGGGCGTGAGAGTTAAGACGCCGTTAGGGCCCGTAAAGTTAGATTATGGCTGGCCGCTTACGGATAATTATGGCGATGCCAAAAGAGGGCGTTTCTACTTTTCTATGTCGCACGGGTTTTAACGAAGACACCAACAGCGCTTGTAGTTGAACCAAAAGACTATAGACGGCGGCAAAGACAATATGGGGACACCCTCCGTCGCCTAATGCAAGTGCCTTTTGGTTCGACTGCGCTCACCATTCCCTCGAACCATCCCGAGCGAAGTCGAGGGATTAAGGAGAGTGTCCCCGACAAGTAAAGGAGATGATATAATGAAGTCGTTAAAATTAGTTTTAGTGGCGGTACTTTTATTATCGTTCATATTTTTCCAAACATCGTCAGTGCTTGCCAAAGAGATCAAGATGGGATATGTAAATTTGGGAAAGACATTTGATGAGTACGGGAAGACCAAGCAGGCGGATGCCGTATTGGAAAAGAATAGTACCGAAAAAGAAAAAGAACGCCAAAAAATGGTAGACGAAATAAGCAAGCTCAAAGACGAGCTGGAACTTTTGAACGACAAGGCGAAACAGGAAAAACAAGCGGTTATCGACGACAAACTGAAAAAATTGCAGGAATTCGTCAATACTACAAAAGAAGAGCTGAACAAGCAGCGCGACGACATGGTCAAAGACATAGTGAGAGAGATAGACAAAGTAATTCAGGATTACGGGAAGCAGAACGGTTATACGGTCATCCTGAACGACAGGGTGCTCGTTTACGGCGAAGACACCATTGATATCACGCAGGATATCATAGAGATATTGAACAAAAGCGCACCGGCCGCGGGGAGCAAGAAAAATTAACATGACAGTTACGGTCAAAGAGATAGCCGAATTAATAAAAGGCGAACTGGTAGGAGACGGCAGTTCCGAGATCAGCGGCGTATCCGGCATTGAAGACGCCGAAAAAGGCGAGATAACGTTCATAGATAATCCTAAGCTTAAAGAACAGGTACGGACGACGAAAGCGTCATGTATTATTACCTCGTTTGACGTCGAAGGCGCCGATAAGCCCATCATAAAGTGCAAGAACCCGTCTTTAGCAATAACAAAAATAATAGATACAGTATTTCCTCACAGGATAAACCATCCGAAAGGGATAGCAAAGAGTGTGTCTTTGGGCAAAAATGTCTCGCTCGGGAAAGACACCGCCGTCGGCGCAAATTCTGTCATTCAGGATGATGTATCAATAGGGGACGGCAGCATAATTTATCCTCTGGTATATATCGGCGAAGGCGTAAAGATCGGCAAAAATAGTATTATCTATCCCAATGTCACCGTCCGCGAAAGAGCCATAATAGGAAATAATGTTATCGTCCATAGCGGCGCGGTTATAGGTTCGGACGGCTTTGGTTTTGTGAAAGACGGCGCCTCACTCCGCAAGATACCCCAGATGGGCATCGTCGAAATCCATGACGACGCCGAGATAGGAGCGAATGTCGCCATAGATAGAGCGAGATTCGGCAAAACGGTGATAGGAAAAGGGACAAAAATAGACAACCTTGTCCAGATAGCGCACAACGTAAAAATCGGACAAAATTGTATTATCGTCGCGCAGGTAGGCATATCGGGAAGCGTGGACGTGGGTAATAACGTTGTATTAGGCGGCCAGGCCGGCATAACGGATCACGTGGAGATAGGCGATAATGTAATGGTCGCGGCGAAAGGCGGTATCACAAAATCGGTCCCGCCTAATACGATTATGAGCGGGATTCCGGCCCGCCCGCACCATTTAACGAAAAGACTTGTGGCATACATCGACAATCTGCCCAAAATGGCCGAGAAGCTTAACGAGCTAGAGAAGAAACTTAAATGAGATGCCAGAGGACTATAAAGCGCTCTATAATTTTGGAAGGAAAAGGGATTCACACCGGCGACAGAGTAAAGGTCGCCATAAAGAGCGCGTCCGCGGATACGGGCATACGTTTTATAAGGACCGACCTTAAAGAAAAGCCGTCTATAGCGGCTGACGTATCAAATCTTTCGGATTATTCCAATAAATCAAGATGTACTTCGTTAAGGGAACGCGGCGTTTCGGTTTGCACCATAGAGCATCTCCTGGCCGCCCTTAATGGTTTGAATATAGACAACGCGGATATAGAAATAGATAATGCCGAACTGCCGGCTCTCGACGGAAGCGCGCTTGATTACGCGGCCGAGATAAAAAAAGCCGGAAGCGTAGAGCAGGATAAAGCGAGACGAGAGCTTAGTTTAAAAGAGGCCGTCTGGGAAGAAGAAGGCGGCGCGCTCCTGATGGCCGTGCCGAACAATAGTTTCAAGGTGTCGTATTTACTCCATTATGACGAGCCGGATTTTCCGGCACAGTATGCGGAGTTTTTATTTGACTCCGAAAAAAAGAAAGAAGAAATTTTCATAAAAGAGATTGCCCCGGCCCGTACGTATTGTCTTGAAAAAGAAGTGGCGCTTGTAATGGCGTTGGGGCTGGGAAAGGGCGCCGGTTTAGATAACGCGCTTGTGATAAAAAACGGCAAGCCCATAAAGAATAAGTTTAGGTTAAAAGACGAGCCCGCGCGCCATAAGATACTCGATTTATTGGGCGACCTTTGTCTTTTGAATAAGGACATAAAAGCGCACGTGATAGGGGTGAAAAGCGGGCACTTTTTGAACGCGAAGTTTATAAAAAAATTAGCGAAGCTGTTATAACATAAGGAGCATTTCATGGATAAGGCGAGAGATGCTGGGTTAAAGACGGGTGTGCCGGTAGTGCCCATAGAAGGGTGCCTGGACATAAAGGAGATAATGAAGATCCTTCCTCATCGCTATCCGTTTTTAATGGTCGATAAGATAATAGAATTTGACGCCGCCAAAAGGGCGGTCGGGATCAAAAATGTCACAATAGACGAACCATTTTTTACGGGCCATTTTCCCGGCAATCCTATAATGCCCGGCGTCTTGATAATAGAGGCCATGGCTCAGGTAGGCGGCATATTATTGTTTAGCCATAAAGATAGCGCAAAAAAGACAGCCTATTTTGTGGGCCTGAATGACGTCAAATTCAGAAAGCCGGTAGTTCCGGGCGACGTGTTAAAGATAGAAGTCACGGTCACAAACCTGCGCAGCCGCGTGGCGTTGCTTCACGGCGTAGCTAAGGTGGATTCCGATATTGTAGCCGAAGCCGATATCATGTTCGGATTCACAAATTGAAAGCGAGAGTATAGAATATGAAGACATTAGAGAAAATAGGGCTTTTTGCCGGCTCAGGAGACATGCCGCTTGTCTTTGGCGATGAGGCCAGAAAAAACGGGACAAAAGTAGTGGCGTTTGCCGCCAAAGGCATAACCTCGACGGATTTGGAAAGCCACGTCGACAAGACATATTGGCTGGATCTCTCCGATACAGGGAAACTGCCGCTTATATTTATAGCAGAAAGACTAAGGAATTTTGTCATGCTTGGCAGCATCCCGAAGACCCTCCTTTTCAAAAAAGATTTTTCGGCCAGCAAAGAGATCTCGTCCTTGATAAACGATACCGAAGACCGCGTTAATAATAAGCTGATGAGGAAGGTCGCAGATATGGCAAAAAAATTCGGCGTCAATTTTGTGAATCCTACCGATTTCCTGTCAAATCTCCTGCTTAAAAAAGGGACGGCTACTAAGCGCGAACCGACGCCAAAGGAACAGGAAGACATAGAATTCGGAAGAGAGATCTCCCGCTCTATCGGAAATCTAGGCATAGGGCAGACGGTAGTGATCAAGAATAAGAGCATTGTCTCGGTAGAGGCGATGGAAGGCACCGACGATACTATAAGGCGGGCCGCCAGATTAGTAGGCGGCGGCACTGTTTGCGTTAAACTGCTTACGCCGACGCAGGATCCCAGGTTTGACATCCCCACGATAGGGATGGGGACCATGAATGCTTTGGTAGAGGCCAAAACGGCCGTTCTTGTCATTGACGCGGAAAAGGCGTTGATCATCAACCGCGAAGAGGTGATAGCCAAAGCGAATGAGAATGATATAAGCATAGTGGCGATTTAGCCAATGGGAAACAAAAAGGCGAAGGATAGTCTGATAAAGTTTATAAAGGCCGCAGTTACACGCGAGGGCTTTAAAAAGGTTGTCTTAGGGCTCTCCGGCGGCGTAGACTCCGCGACGGTTGCGTATCTTTCAAAAGAGGCATTAGGCAGCGATAATGTGATCGCCGTGCTGATGCCCTATAAGGACTTTGATCCCGAAGGCGTCAAGTTCGCCGGCGAAATAATAAAAAATCTTGGCATAAAATCATACAAGATAGATATCTCACCGATGATAGACGCCTATTTTAAGAATTTTCCCGATGCCGACAACATAAGGCGCGGCAACAAGATGGCGCGGGAGCGAATGACGGTATTATACGACCTTTCCAAAAAGGAAAATGCCCTCGTCATAGGATGCGGCAATAAGACTGAAATATTATTGGGGTATTGCACATTGTACGGCGACACAGCTTGCGCATTGAACCCTCTGGCAACATTATACAAAACCGAAGTATATAAACTTGCGAAATCGCTCGGCGTGCCGGAAGGCATTATAAAAAGAAAGCCGACAGCGGGCCTTTGGAAAGGGCAGACAGACGAGGGCGAACTGGGCCATTCTTACGCCGATATGGATAGACTGTTGTCTTTAATGGTCGACGCCAAAAAACCGGATTCGGAACTAAAAAAGGCCGGATTTGACGAAAAATTCATAAGAGATATAAAGAAACGCATAAAGGATGCTGAATTCAAAAGAAAATCGGCTATTATACCGTTAGTTTAAATCGGGAGATTCATGATGAAGACAAAAAGAGAGGTAATTAATTTCGTAAAAAAACACAAAATAACGAATATACAGCTTTGGTTTACGGATATTTTAGGTAATCTTAAATGTTGCGTTATTACGGACGATGAATTAGAAGCCACGCTTAACCACGGCAAGGGTTTTGACGGCTCAAGTGTCGCCGGATACGCCGAGGCCCAGGAAAGCGACATTTTGGCTATGCCGGATATCTCCACTTTTAAAATCGTTCCATGGGAAAGCAAGAAAGAGCCCGTCGCAAGGATGTTTTGCGATATCTTGACGCCCGAGAAGGAGCCGTATCCGGGCGATCCGCGCTATGCCCTCAGGAGGAATATAGAAAGAGCCAAAAAAATGGGCTTTACTTTTTATATCGGACCGGAACTGGAATATTTCTATTTTAAGAGAAGCGACAAGCCGGAGATACTTGACGAAGGCGGCTATTTTGACCTTGTTCCTAATGACGTGGCAAACAAACTTAGAAAAGAGACGGTCAAGATGCTTGACCGGATCGGCATAGATGTCGAGACAAGCCACCACGAATGCGCGCCGTCGCAGCATGAGATAGATCTGCGCTATACCGACGCGCTGACTATGGCAGATACCGTTATGACATATAAAATGATTGTAAAGGAGGTAGCGCAAAGGCACGGTTATCACGCCACATTTATGCCCAAACCCATATTCGGAGTAGCCGGAAGCGGCATGCACACGCACCAGTCGCTATTTTCCGCCAAAGGCGCCCGCCTGCCGGACGGGCAGGGATCCGTCTCCGGCGGAAACGGCGCAAGAAACGCATTTTTTGACAAAAAAGATAAAAACCATCTTTCGCTTGTTGCTAAACAGTTTATCGCCGGCCAGCTTAAACACGCCAGAGAAATATGCGCGATTACCGCCCAATGGGTGAATTCGTACAAGCGGCTTGTTCCGGGCTACGAAGCCCCCGTATATATTTCGTGGGCGACAAAGAATAGAACCGCTCTTATAAGAGTTCCTGTCTATCGGCCCGGAAACGAGAAAGCGACGAGGGCCGAACTCAGGTGCCCCGATCCTGCGTGTAATCCGTATCTGGCTTTTGCCGTAATGCTGGCAGCCGGCCTTGAAGGTATAGAAAAAAGATATAAACTCCCCGAACCCATAGAACCCAACCTTTACAAAATGGAGATGGAAGAGCGCGAGAAAAAAGGCGTGAAGTCACTACCCATCGATCTATTTGAGGCGATAAAAGAGACAGAAAAAAGTAAACTTGTGAAGGAAGCGCTGGGTGAGCATATCTTCAAGAGATTCCTGCATAATAAAGCGAAAGAATGGGACGACTACCGCATCCAGGTCACGTCGCACGAGATAAAGAAATACCTGCCGATATTGTAAAAATAGGGACAGCTACCGCTGTCCCTATTTTCTATATTCAGGGATTACAATATGTCAATACAGGTTTGCTGTTGTCGATGGGACCCCATTCAAACTGCTGATCGAATCGAAAGGGCCCCGCAACATGTCCATCCATAAAAAGAACTATTCCATTCTTTGCCGGATATGTTCCGCCATGACCGGGATTGGGCCAGGCACAATGTTCAAGCCAAAGCTTGTCACGTTGCCTGGTAATACTTGATAAACTTCTCCGCGGTGACGTAAGAACATCGACGTTCATTAGGTAAGAGTTACCAGCTGCCTCAAAAAAGGTATAAGGTGCAAAGAGCCCGCTACTTTTTGTATCACCCTGACAATAAAATATATCGATATTTGCATCATTGTCAGCCGCTATTTCGAGATAACGATTTAATGGTCTGTTTTGCGCGGGGGATATATAGACGATGCCGCTTTTACCCCCAAAATCATGCGGACAGCACTGCAAGTCGCTCGCAGTGCCGCTAGATTCATAATAAAATTCAGGAAAACACTCATTATGGTCATCCAGATACAAATACCACGCAATTCCGTGCTGCCTCAAGTTATTGATACACATAGCCCGCCGCGCCCCCTCCCGCGCCCTTCCCATAACAGGAAGGAGCAATGCCCCAAGTATGCCGATAATGGCTATGACGACGAGAAGTTCGATTAGGGTGAACCCCGTTAGAGATAGGTTGCCTTTAGGCAACCGTCTATTGGCTGCGCAAGGGTTCATCTCTAACGGGGCGAAGGCTCTTTTATTCATATTTAACCTGCCAAATCTCACCGGGTTAGAATAGCCGGATTACAGCCTGCGCCGCCCGTCGGGAGGCGCCTTCTTTGCCGAGAGATTCTCTGACTTTAAGAAGCGCCTTTTTTGTCTCCTCGGCTTTTCCGCGGTCAAAAAGCATCTTCTGGGCTTCATCACAAATTTTGCGCGAAGTCGCGTCAAACTGAAGCAGTTCAGGACAGATCTCTTTGCCCGCCAGGATATTTACCAAGCCCACATAGCGCACCCTCGCGACAAGTTTGAATATAATGGCGTTTAACGCCGATGCCTTGTATGTAATAATCATCGGCACGTTCATTATCGCGCATTCAAGCGTCGCGGTCCCCGATGCGACGATAGCGAGATCAGATATTGAAAGGTAGTCATATATTTCAGTGCCCTTATTTTCAACCGTCTTGTAAGGTATTTCTACGGCTCTTAGATATTGTTCGAGAAGTTCCGGCGCGAGACTAGACGGCCTTACGACGATGACCTGGATATCTTTGTATTTTTTATAGATTTCAAATACCGCCGCCGCCATGACCGGCAAAAGCAGCGTTACTTCCCGCTCCCGCGAACCCGGCAGAAGGATTATCGTCTTTTTCGCGGCATCAAAACGCAGTTTTTCTCTTATAGTAACTTTGTCGGCCGACGGCTTTGCGATATCTAAGAGCGGATGGCCCACCACCTCTACGGGCACACCGTACTTTCTGTACAGTTCCCCCTCAAACGGGAAAAAAGCGATCATTTTCTCGACGCATTTTTTGATCGTATATATGCGGTTCTTGTCCCACGCCCAAAGTTGCGGGCTTATATAGTACGCGACTCTGATGCCGCGCTTTTTCAATGCTTTTGCAAGCCGGAGGTTAAAGCCGGGATAGTCGATGAGTATTACTAGGCCGGGATTTTCTTTTTCTACTTCGGAAATAAAAGTATCGAACATCTCTTTTATCTTTTTGATGTGCCTTAGGATATCGGAAAACCCCATGATCGCCAGCTCATCCGTCCTGTAAAATACACGGACGCCCGCGGATGCCATATTGGAGCCGCCGATACCCGCGAACATAATGGAGGGGTCAAGATTTTTTATCTCTCTGACAAGTCTTGAGGCGTGGAGGTCTCCCGACGGCTCTCCCGCCGCCAAAAATATCTTTTTACTCATTTAGTTTCGCCTTTATCTCTTCGGTTATATCTATGGCTACTTTAAGCGCCTTGCGCGCTTCTTCTCCGGAGACGATGGGCCTTTTTTCGTTCAACACGCAATCAACGAATGATTCAAGTTCTTTTTTGAGGGGCTCTTCCTTCCTGATCCTTATGTCTTTTTTCTTCATGACATCGTGATGTTTGCTGTATAACGTTGCCGATTGCGTCAGGTAGTTAAGATAGATATACGAATCTTCCTGGAATATCTTTATAGTGCGCGTCGCTTTCTTTGTGACGCGGCTCGCCGTGAGGTCGCACACCGCCTTGTTTGCAAAAGTCATCCTCACATTTGCGGTATCCTCGTGCTGTGATACTATTTTGACGCCGACGGCCTCTATTAATTCGACGGAACTTTTTATAAGGCCCAGTATTATGTCTATGTCGTGTATCATTAGGTCAAGCACCACGCCTATATCCGCCGCACGGGCGACGAAAGGGCCGGACCTTGTGCATTCTATAAATTTGGGTTCTTTGATATGCGGTTCGATTGCGCGGACGGCAGAATTAAACCGCTCTATATGTCCTACCTGGATTATGAGATTTTTCCTCTTCGCGATTTCGAGCAGCTCATCCGCCTCTTTCAGTGTCTTCGTGATAGGTTTTTCTATCAGAACATGTATGCCGTTATTGAGGAAATCCTTGGCTATCTTACAATGCATAAATGTCGGCACCGCAATGCTCACCGCCTGCACCTTATCGAAGAGGTCATGGTAATCGGCATAATAGGATGTGCGGTATTTTTTTGCTGTTTTTTTACCTCTTTCCTCGTTTATGTCGCATACGCCTACAAGATTTACGTTTTTTAGTCCTGAGTAGACCTTCACGTGCCTGGAGCCCAGATGGCCTGCCCCTATTACAGCAATATACAATTTACTCATTTTTATTAGTCCTCTAGAGGAAATTATAGCATTAACATATGGCGGGCGCAAGTAAAAACCCTTGTCGGAGACAGGCAAATATGATAGAATAACACCGTTATGAAAGGATTATACCAAGAACTCTGCTGACTTTATATTAACACAGATCATCACAGATTTATACTAACGTCACGGGCCTTACAGATTAACGCAGATTAATGCTGAAAAGCACGGCATCTGTGCTCATCTGTATCTTTTAATCTGCGATCATCTGTGCACAAATGTCAGTATACTTTATTACGTAATCTATGAAAGACTATATAAGACTGCTAAAATTCCTAAAGCCGCATATATGGGTTCTCTGCGCCGCCATCATCTTTATAGCCCTTTTCAGCCTGTTCGAAAAGGCATCGCTGGGGACTATTATACCGGTCGTGGATAATATCATAGCCGGCAAAGAGATAGTCATGCCCGGTGAGAAATACGCGCCCGCGTTTATAGTCGGGCTTGTAGACAATATCAACGCCTTGTCGAGAGGATCCCAAGGGACCAGGCTTAAACTTCTTTTCTGGATAGTAGGCGTAGGCTCCCTTTTCCTGCTTTTACGGGAAATCTTTTCTTTTTTTAAGACTTATTTTATGCGCGACCTGAGCGAGCGGGTCGACAGGGATATTAAGAACACGATTTATTCAAAATTTCTTTCTCTCTCCCTTGATTTTTACGGCAGGAATCCGACGGGGAAAATGGTATCCCACGTGACATACGACGCTACGTTGATACGCGATTCTATCACCAGCGGGCTTACGGATTTACTGGAACAGCCGATGCAGATTTTTATGAGCACGGTGGTAATAATAGGACTTAAATTCTACTTCAACATTTCCTGGAGTTTGATCGGCGTCAGCATGGTGCTGGTACCGACTATATTATATCCGGTCAGGATTCTGGCAAAACGCCTGAAAAAACTCAGCGTGCAGAGCCAGGAAAAGATGGGCGATATAAATGTCACTCTATACGAGACGATATCGGGCATAAAGATCGTCAAGGCGTTTTCAATGGAGCCCTATGAGATAGAAAAGTTCAAAAATAACACCAACCAGTTTTATAAATTAAGCATGAAGACAGTAAAAAGACTGGAAGTTATAAGCCCGCTGGGGGAATGCGCGATGATCGTCTGCATAATGATCGTCGGGCTGATGGCGGGAAAAGAGATCCTGAAAGGCTCGCTTTCGCCCGGCGTTTTCGCGGCATTCGCGGCGGCGATTATGTTATTAGCGAGGCCCTTGAAGAGGCTGGCGAAGGTTTACGGTATTTTACAGACAGCGCTCGCGGCGGCGAGAAGGGTATTTGAGGTCCTGGATGAAGAACCGAAAATCATAGAACATCCCGGCGCCAAGCGATTGCCGCGTTTTGAAAAAGAGGTAGTTTTTAACAGGATAAATTTCGATTACGGCGATAACGAGATACTCAAAGAGGTCTCTCTCAGCGTTAAAAGAGGCGATATACTCGCTATCGTCGGGTCTAGCGGCGCAGGTAAGACCACCCTGGTGAATCTCATACCCCGTTTTTACGATCCGTCGTCGGGAAGCATCCGCATAGACGGAAGCGATATAAAATACGCGACTCTTAAGTCTCTCATGGACAATATCGGAATTGTCACACAGGAGACGATACTTTTTAATGATACGGTAGCGTCAAACATAAGTTACGGAAACATAACCGCCGATAAAGATAGCGTCATAAACGCGGCCAAAATAGCCAATGCCCATGACTTCATAATGAATATGCCGCAAGGGTACGATACGGTTATAGGCGAACACGGCTTCAGGCTTTCCGGCGGCGAAAAACAAAGGTTATCCATAGCGCGAGCGGTCTTTAAAAATCCGCCCATCCTTATACTTGATGAGGCCACTTCTCAGCTTGATACCGAATCGGAAATGCTGGTCCAGGACGCCATTGACCGGCTGATGAAGGGCCGGACCGTGTTTGTAATAGCTCATAGGTTAAGCACGGTAAAAAATGCCACCAGGATCATAGTTTTAGATAAGGGGCGCATAGTAGAACATGGCGTACATGACGAACTTATGGCTAAAAACAACCTTTATAAGCGGCTTTACGACATGCAGTTTAGGGATGTTACGGCTTCAAAATAGTGCTTGCAAATAGGCGGTATTTTGGTATAATAAAAACCCATTATTTAAGGGTCATTATTTAAGGGTCAGTTGTTTAAGGGTCAGACCCTTGACAGTATATAAACATGAGCTAGGGTCTGACCTTTAAATACTGACCCTAAAACTATGAACGGAGGAGAAATTTGGAAGCAAATACCCAGACATTCATGAAACAATTACTGGAATCGGGTGTGCATTTCGGGCATCAGAAGAGCAAATGGAATCCCAAGATGAAGGAGTATATATTTACCGAAAAGAACGGTATCTATATAATAGACCTGCAGAAGACCGTGGACTATCTCGCAAAGGCATGCAACTTTGTGTATAACCTGGCTCTTCAGGGCAGGAACATCCTTTTCGTCGGCACCAAAAAACAGGCGCAGAATATTATAAAAGAAGCCGCCGAAAAATGCGAGATGTTCTACGTAACCGAAAGATGGCTCGGCGGGCTCCTGACGAACTTTGATACGGTCCGCAGAAGTGTAACACACTACGAGAGCATTGAAAAGATGAAACAGGACGGTTCTTTCAGCAAGATTTCCAAGAAAGAAGCGTCGCAGATCAACAAAAAGTATATGAAGCTCAAGAAGAACCTCGAAGGCATCAGGGCCATGAAGCGGCTTCCGGCAGCGATATTTATAATAGACCCCAGCAAGGAACTGATAGCCGTCAAAGAGGCGCGCAAGCTGAAGATCCCCATAGTCGCTTTAGTGGATACAAATTGTGACCCGCAGCTTATCGATTATATCATACCCGGTAACGATGATGCCCTGAGGTCCATAAAGCTTGTGACTGAAGTGATCACCGAGAATGTACTTAAAGGCAAAAATGAATATATCGCCGGAAAAGCCGCTTTGGCGAAAGAGGAAGAAGGAGCCGCGGCCAGGGAAGCCTCCGCCGAAGGCGCCCGCCTGCCGGACGGGCAGGGATCCGCCTCCGGCGGAAAGAAGGCCGGCGGCGCCGACGAATTGGTAGAAAGCGCGGAAGTCATCGAGCAAAGGTTCCGAAAAGGCAGAAAAGAAGAAAAAATAGAAGAAGAGAAGACGATAAAACATAAACCGGCAGGCAAGGTGATCAAAAAGAAGGAGTAAGTTCTAATGGTAGACGCAAAGTTAGTCCAGAAATTACGAGAGAGGACAGGCGTCGGCATGATGGCCTGCAAAGAAGCGCTGCGCGAAGCGGCGGGCAATATGGAGAAAGCGGTCGAGATACTGCGCAAAAAGGGCGTGGTCAAGGCCGTAAAGCACGCCACTAGGACCGCAAAGGAAGGATTAGTCGACAGCTACATCCACCTCGGCGGTAAAATAGGTGTCTTACTCGAGATCAGCTCTGAAACGGATTTTGCCGCAAAGAGCAAAGATTTCAAAGAATTGGCTAAAGACCTATGCATGCATATAGCGGCATCAAACCCTCTCTATATAAAACGCGAAGACGTGCCGCCGGAAATCGTGGCGAAGGAGAAGGAGATATTCAAAGCGCAGGTTGAAAATAAGCCCGCTGCCGCGGTCGAGAAGATACTAGAAGGCAAGATAGAGAAATTTTATCAGGATACTTGCCTCTTGGAACAGCCGTTCGTAAAAAATCCCGAAGTAAGCGTGAAGGAACATATAGTTTCTAACGTTGCCAAAATGGGCGAGAATATCGTCGTAAGAAGGTTTACGCGATACCAGGTAGGCGAGGAATCAACTTAACATGAAAAAACCCGCGTTCAAACGCGTAGTCCTCAAACTAAGCGGAGAAGCCCTGCAGGGAAAATCCGGCTACGGCATAGATTTTGACGTAGCCGATTCCATAGCGAAGCAGGTAAAAGAAGTCCGCAAACTGGGCGTCGAGATCGCCATTGTAATAGGCGGCGGCAACATATTCAGGGGTGCCTCAGCCGTCGGCAAGGGCATTGAGAGGTCGACCGCTGATTACATGGGCATGCTTGCCACCGTCATAAACGGGATGGCGCTCCAGGACGCGCTGGAAAAACAAGGCGTATTCGCCCGCATAATGTCGGCGATAGAGATGCACGAAGTCGCTGAGCCGTATATAAGGCGCCGCGCGGTAAGGCATCTTGAAAAAGGAAGAATAGTAGTGTTTGTAGCCGGCACCGGCAACCCATATTTTACGACTGACACTACTGCGGCGTTGAGGGCGATGGAGATAAGCGCCGAAGTCATATTGAAAGCGACAAAAGTCGACGGCGTATATTCAAAAGACCCGAAAAAATTCAAAGGCGCGAAAAGATTTAAAGAGCTACGATATATAGATGTCCTGAAGAAGAACCTTAAAATAATGGACGCGACGGCAATAAGCCTTTGCATGGATAATAATCTGCCGATAATCGTCTTCGATCTTTTCAAGCAGGGCAATATTAAAAGGGCCATAATGGGAGAGGATATCGGCACTGTTGTCAAGAGGTGAATTATGAATACGGTAAAGGAAGTGTTGCAGGACGTGGAATCCAAGATGAAGAAGACGCTTGAGGCGACCAGAAGAGAATTCAGCACCATAAGGACCGGCCACGCCTCGACGGCGCTTGTAGAAGGTTTAAAAGTTGATTATTACGGCCAGGAAGTGCCCCTGAGACAGCTTGCCGGCATATCGACGCCCGACGCAAAACATATACTGATCCAGCCGTGGGACCCGAAATCCGTAGGCGACATAGAAAAAGCGATTTTAAAATCCGACATAGGCATAACGCCTACTAATGACGGCAAGGCGATACGCTTAAGCGTTCCGCCTTTAACTTTGGAAAGGCGCGAAGAGCTCATTAAGATCGTGAAGAAGATGGAGGAAGACGGTAAAGTTTCGCTTCGTTCCGCGCGCCATTCGGCTATAGAAATCGTGGACAAGCTCGAAAAAGATAAGAAGATCCCCGAAGACGAAAAATTCAAGGGCCATAAAGACATTCAGAATCTTATCGACAAGTACGGCAAAGAAATAGATATACTCTTCAAGGCGAAAGAAAAGGAAATAACAGGATAAATGACCAAGATACAAGAAACAATGACCAAACAATGATCAATAACCAAATTCGAATCCTTCGACTACGCTCAGGATGTTTCGAAGGATGGTGAGCGCAGTCGAACCATAACCAAACGCATTTAATGTGGCTAGATATTTTGACCTAGAAGAAAGAACAACCAAATTTGCTAAATCGGTAATTAAACTTTGTAAAGAGCTACCCAAAAATTCAATAAACGATAGATTAGTAAGTCAAGTAATCGGCTCAGCAGGATCAGTAGGAGCAAATTACCGGGAGGCAAATGATGCTCTCGGTAGGAAAGATTTCATACAGCGCGCGAAAATAGCTCGTCGTGAAGCAAAGGAATGTCACCATTGGCTGGAGCTTATTTCTACGGCAAACGAAGATAAAGAAACAGAAATCCGTCCTTTAACAAAAGAAGCCGACGAACTCAAAAGGATCTTATCGGCAATCATCGCAAAGTGTCAATAGCTTTATTTGATTATTGTATTTTGGAACTTGTTTGATTATTGTATCTTGGTTATTGGTTATTATATAAATTGGGCCGCTAGTTCAATGAGCACATAACTTACGGAGCTATAAATGTGCATATTCGCGACGTAAGTTATAAGTGCGAATTAATCCCGCAGAGCGAAGCGATGCGGGACTCATCTGGTAGAGCATTGTACGTTTTTTTGATATGGTATTTTGCGTGGGCCGCTAGCTCATCTGGTAGAGCACCGCTCTTTTAAGGCGGGCGTGGAAGGTTCAAGTCCTTCGCGGCTCACCATCTTTTCCGAAGGAAAAGATGGTCCCGTGACCGAGGACGAAATGTCCGAGGGAATGCCGAGGCCATCCGGCCGAGGCGAGCGCCCATAGGCGCGGAGGGGCCATCCGCAGAACATGTGGCACGTTTACATCCTCAAATGCTCCGATGATTCACTCTATACTGGCGTAACTAATGACCTGCCAGGACGCATAAAAAGGCATAATCAGCGACGAGGCGGCGCCTATACAAGAGTCCGCACGCCCGTTAAGCTCGTATATTCAGAAGAATACACCACAAAATCCAAAGCCCTGAAGCGTGAAGCCGAAATCAAAGACTTATCGCGCGAGAAGAAACTTTTCTTGATCAACCAGTAATATATCTCGTTTACATCTCGCAGTAAATATCTAGCCAAAATCCGCAGTTTATACCACTCAACCTCTCTATTTAACACAATCGCTAGTTAACAGATTATTGCGCTATTTCTGCCGTTATTGGGCAGTAATTTCATTGCCGAAAAATGCGTTAACTAGAATTTTGCGCTAAATTGGCGCTTGGGTACTATTTTTGAAAATTCTTAAAAAAGTTTGAAAGAAAATCACCATCTCGTACGTATATATATGTGAAGGAAAGAATTTGCTTGACATTTTATATATATGTTATACAATTGTATATACAATAAAGAGATAAGATGGAGCCAACTGAAGAGTAAACGGCTTAAACGGACGCGCGGTGTTTCGTTTGAAGAGATACTCTTATCTGAGGTTGTTGCCATAGATCGGCATCATAGTCGGCAAAACCAGAGCATTATGTTCTTTAAGCACAAGGGCTACATCTGGGTCGTGCCGTATGTCGAAGCAAAAGACCATATTTTTCTGAAGACGTTATATCCTAGCAGGAAACATATGAAGACTTACAAAAGGGGAGAACTGAAATGAGGAGAATAAAATTAACCAGGCAGGAACAGGCGATAGAAGATAGCATCGCAAGAGGTGAATATGTTCCCGTCAGTAAGGCTGAATTTGATTCAATTGCCCGGGCTCTTGCCGCAAGGAAAAAGGACGCTGTATTGAATATCCGGGTAAACAGCCGTGATTTGGCAAGTATTAAGCAGAAAGCCGGGCGATTGGGCATAAAGTATCAGACGTTCATTTCCGAGGTTATTCACAGAATAGCTCAGCAAGCTCACTAAGTATGTTAAAAGTATCAATATTTAGTGAGAGGAAATAGTTCAAGTCCTTCGCGGCTCACCATATATTCTGCCACGAAGTGAGATAGGCAGAGAATATACGAAGGTAGCCGACGTTTAAACGTCGGCTACCTTTTTGTGTTTCCTCGACGACAAAATCAGCCAATATCCGAAATCGTAGGGGACATTTAAATGTCCCCTACGATAGAGCTGACAGGTGAAGTCAGCCAGAATCCAACCAAAATTCGCACTTTACACCTCTCAACCTCTCTATTTAACACAATCGCTAGTTAACAGATTATTGCGCTATTTATGTCATTATTTGGGCAATGATGACACGGTAAGAATATGCGTTAACTAGGAAAAACTCCAAATAAGCAGCCAATAGTTTGTTGGCCTCTCACATGATCTTGCCAATTTGCATTTAGTGGAGTATACTTAGAGATAAATGATATGAAGATCATAAATAAGCTGAGTAAATACAGCAATTACTTTTCAACTTTCCGACATTGCATAAAAGTAGTCGATAAGCACATTCCAGGCAAGGACACGCAGGGGGTGGGTACGCTTGTTTTGATGGATAAGACTATAAGCGAGACTCATAAGCGTTCAGGCGGTATGTATTTTCTGGAAAGAGATAATATGCCCGCGCGCATCGAGTTATATCTCGAACAGCTTATAAACAGCATACCAGAGTTTGTTCCAAAATTGGGCATTTTTGTTAACTATTCTATAGTACGTATGTTACTGCACGAAATTGGGCATCATGTTAATCAAAAATACGCATATGAAAAAGATGAAGCCGGGTGGGAAGAATCGGCAGGAGAATATGCGCTAAAATATTTATGGAAAATTTATGGTTTCTGGATGTATGTTTTTCTGACACTTGGTTCACTAGATATGCGAAATCTGAAGAATAGAGAAAGATATTATAATTCTACATCCCAACATAAAGGAGCGGTTTAAGTGATGAAAATGAAACTAAGTTATAAAATTGCTCTAATAGTATTAGGCCTCGAGCTGATTGCCTATTTTTTGTTATTTCATTGTGGTATTGTATTGCCATTCATTAACCCATCTATTGAAGAATATAATAAAACAGTGACAAGTTTTCCTAGGGATTATGGACAGTGGTTACTATGGATGTATATTCACTATCCTATGAGTGCTTTAATGGCAGCGATAAACGAAAACTTAACAGTTTTGGCTGTACTTCAATATCCTTTAATCGTTGTAGTTATAGGTAAGATTCTAGAGAACAGGCGTGTCCACAAAAAGTAATGTCTCCCGCTATCCATTTATAAGCTTTTGCCATATGATCCTTTGCTTTTCCCAATCGAATTCATTGGTAATCTCACGCGTTTTGTATTCTGGTAAGTTGTTTATCTTTTCGTCAGCAGAAAGAAGTATTTCTTTTTGTATGTCAGGTGCCAAGAGGGTAAGATTTACAATTTGGATTAATCTTGGATGAGTTATATGAAGCCAATCAGACAGCTGGCTAAAATCCTTTGCTTTGCCTTCGAATAAGACACGTTCAATATGATATGCAAGCGCCAAATGTCGCCTTAGCCGCGGCTCGTTTATTACCTTTGCCATACGGTACTGAGGTGATGCATGGTATACCTTCTTTATGTCGATTTTAAATTCGAATTGCATTTTGTTGTATCCTCCATCCCTTTAGTTATCAATCCCGAGCAAGCGGAGCGCGTCGAGGGGTTAGGAGTAGTGTTAGTCATGAATCACCTATAAATTAAAGAAGTCATAGCCGCTCCAGTGGCAGCCGGTTATATCTTTAGCTAGCGCTGTAAGGGATCTATATACTTTATTCTTATATTCAAACCCACGATTTAGCACTTTTACCTGTATAGAGTTACCTTTATATTCTTTTGTGATAATAGTTCCCGGAATTGGTAGCCGCCTATCCCGCGAATGAATCTTTTGGGTATCTTTAACAATATCATCCAGCCTTAACGCCTTATTATTAACAGGGTCGTATTCCTCAGTAAGCTCATTAACTCTGCTTTGGGCTTCCTCCGAAAGGCCACCAAGGTGGCGAGCAAGCGAGCTATTGCCTGCTTCAGGCGAGCGCGTCGAGCCATATTCAAGCTCCTGTATGCGAAAAGCAAGCTTTCGCCAAAGATAGATTTTGTTGTTGGACGGCGTTTTTTCGCCATCATACAGCTCTTCGTACTTCTTTTGAAGCTCTTCTGTAGACAGGCCTTTTAGGCCCATAATCTGCGCTAGGATCGTGTCTTTCATACTTTTTGCCCCCTTTAACGGCCTTATAGCCATATTTTGGCCTCATCACATATAGCCATACTATTCGAGATATATCAAGGCCATATGAGAGATATTTTTCGATTGTGGAGATAGGCCAAAAGGGGTATAATAATGAACACAAAATTGGAGAGGCAGACACATGAACCAGCCAGTATACTTAAATAGTATAATTATACCAATGAAATACAATCCGGGTTATAAATAGCCCGGCTTTTAAATTTGGGGAACAAATGAAAAATTTTATTACAAATAGTAACGAAGCAAATTTGAAAAAACGCTTATTAGAGTTGATTCAAAAAAGCGATGAGTTAAAATTCCTGGTTGGTTTCTTCTATTTTTCCGGAATTCGGGAATTGTATAAAGGTTTAAAAGAAAAACCAAATCAAAAAATAAAAGTCCTCGTTGGCCTTAATGTCGATGCCACAAATTATGGTGTTCTTGAGCTTGCCAGTCAAGATGATCAATCATCTGACGAAGAAAAAACCTATAAATTCTTCCAATCAGTAAAAAAATCTTTAAATACCGAGAATTTCGATACCGAAGAGTTTTACGAACAGGTAAAATTTTTTATACAATTAATCCGGGACGATAAGTTAATAATCCGAAAGACTTATAACCCCAATCATGCCAAACTCTACTTGTTTAAATTGGAGGAAAGCCAGGTTGGTAGGAAAAATCTATTTATTACTGGGAGCAGTAATTTAACAAGAGCCGGCCTGACAACCCAGGAAGAATTCAATGTGGAAATAGGCGATTTCGGTTTTGAGGACGCAGAAAGCTATTTTGATGCCTTGTGGGACGAAGCGGTAAAAATAACCGAACACGAAGAAACCAAAAGAAAGC
>Ga0315294_10000816_pt1 | contig 33815 bp, 31 predicted proteins | sample YL17G13_40_MG_FD_203626 | JGI IMG/M metagenome (GOLD analysis project Ga0315294, IMG submission 203626) | Sediment microbial communities from Yellowstone Lake, YNP, Wyoming, USA - YL17G13_40 | ecosystem: Environmental > Aquatic > Freshwater > Lake > Sediment | place: USA: Wyoming | collected...
GTGATGGTGATCAAGCATGACGACATTGTCAGGGCTCACGTCCATACGTTCGATCCCGGCGCTGCTTTAGGGTATGCCGCATCGCTGGGCACGCTGAAGCAGGTCAAGGTGCAGGACATGGATAAACAGCACAAGGACCTCGCGGAGCTGAGCAGCAGGCCGGCGGTGGATATCGCTACGGTGGCCGTGGTTCAGGGGGACGGCATGCGGGAGGTGTTCCGCAGCCTGGGCGTCACCGCCATCGTTCCCGGAGGCCAGACCATGAACCCGTCGACACAGGAACTGCTGGACGCTGTGCAGGCGGTGCCGTCGGATAAGGTCGTCCTCCTGCCGAACAACCATAATATCATCCTGACGGCGGAGCAGGTAGCCCCCCTGACCAAGAAGATGCTGGCCATCGTCCCCACAGAGACCGTGCCGCAGGGGATCGCGGCATTGCTGGCACTGAATAACGGGGGCGACTTCGGCACCAACTTCATATTAATGAAAGAGGCCGCATCCAACGTCCGTACCATCGAGGTAACGAAGGCGGTGCGCGACACTGCTTATGGCGAGCTGTCGGTGAAAGAGGGGCAGAACATCGCACTCCTCGACGGTGATTTGATCGCTGCCGGCGATGATATACCATCGCTGATGGAAGCGGTTTTCCCTCAGGTTGATCTATCGGATAGAGAGGTAGTTACCATATACTACGGGGCGGACGTGGACGCCAGCGAGCCCGCCGGAATCGTCAAATCTATCCGTGATAAATATCCGCATCTGGAAGTGGAGTCCATCTACGGCGGACAGCCTCATTATAGCTACATAATTTCTATGGAGTAACATCTGTGGACGCGGCCACGCTTCGTAAGATTCTTATTCTCGAGCAGCAAAAGGGATACAGCGATATCGCTGTTTTCGGGGGGCTGGACCGCTACTTGGAGCGGGGGGCCGTCGTTCTGCCTGCGCATCTGGGCGGCGTCAGCTACGCGGGGATGGGGGTCGCGCAGCGCGAGGGATGGGTTGGCGGCGTGCTGAAGTGGCTGGATACGGCCGATAGGAACGCCGCAACGAAGGTCGAAGCAAAGAGTAAAACGAAAGCTAAACCCGTCGCGGAAAAGCAAAAGAAGAGCGCGGTTCGGCCTCAACCGAGCGTTGCGCTTAAACTCGATTCGCCGATTACCGATATCAGGGGCATCAGCGACAAGCTGGCGCCGCGTTTCCGCAAGCTCGGGGTGAATACGGTGCGCGACATGCTGTACTTCTTCCCCAGGCGGCATATCGATTACAGCAAACGGCAAAGCGTGGCCACACTCGAGGTGGGGCAGGAGCAGACGGTGGTGGCCAACATCTGGCAGGCGAATGAGACCAGGCCGGGGGGACGGCGCTCGGCCGAGGCCATCATCGGCGACGAGAGCGGCAACATGAAGGTCATGTGGTTCAACCAGCCCTACATGGCGCGGCAGCTGCGCACCGGCGAGCAGTACGTTTTCAGCGGCAAGGTGAGCCTTTACAAGGGTATCAAGGTCTTTATCTCTCCTGAATATGAGCTGCTGTCCGGCGATGACCTGACGCACACGGGCCGGCTGATACCGGTTTACCCGCTCACCGAAGGGCTGAGCCCGCGCATGGTGCGCAGGATCATCAAAGAGGTGGTGCAAACCTGCTCGCCGCAGCTTGTGGATTTCATGCCGCAGGAGGTTATGGCGGAGGCCGGGCTTGTCGGGCTGCAGCAGGCGATAAGGCAGGCGCACTATCCCGATGACGATGTGGCCAAGGATCAGGCCCGCAGGAGGCTGGCCTTCGACGAGCTGTTCATTATACAGCTGGGCGTGCTCTCCAGGAGGAAGGACTGGAGGGAGAGCGGCAAAGCCAACCGCATCACGGCTAAGGATAATGTGCTGGAATCCTTCCTTGCCTCGCTCCCATATACAATGACAGGCGCCCAGGCGCGCTCTCTTAATGATATAATGTCCGATCTGGCAAAGGTAAAGCCGATGAGCCGCCTGCTGCAGGGCGAGGTGGGCAGCGGCAAGACCGTGGTGGCTGTGGCCGCGCTGCTGGCCGCGGCGGCCAGTGGATACCAGGGGGCCTTCATGGCTCCCACCGAGATACTGGCCGAGCAGCACTTCTCGACGATATCGAATATTTTAAGCAGCTGCGGCCGCCAGGAACAGGATGATGGCAGCCTGCGGACGTTCTCGGGGCTGCTGGGCAGGCCGGTCACGCTGGCGCTCTTAAAAGGCAGCATGAAAAAGAGCGAGAAGAATACGGCTTACGAGAGGATCGCGGCCGGCGACGTGGACATAGCGGTGGGCACGCACGCCCTGATCCAGGAGGATGTCGGGTTTAGGAAACTGGGGCTTGCCATCGTGGACGAGCAGCACCGCTTCGGCGTGATGCAGCGGGCCGCCTTGCGGAAGAAGGGCCCCAACCCGCACCTTCTGGCCATGACCGCGACCCCGATACCGCGCAGCCTGGCGCTGACGCTGTATGGTGATTTAGATCTGTCGGTTATCGACGAGCTGCCCGCGGGACGTCAGGTCATAAAAACTAAATGGCTGGCCTCGGATCAGCGCGAGATGGCCTATCGTTTCATAAAAAAGCAGGTGCAGGAGGGGCGGCAGGCCTTTATAATCTGCCCGCTGATATCGGAATCGGAGGTCATAGAGGCCAGGGCCGCGGTCAGCGAGCACGAACGCCTTTCGCGTGATGTCTTCCCCGATTTAAAATTAGGTCTTGTGCATGGGAGGCTCAAGTCGTCCGACAAGGAAGACGCCATGAGGAAATTCCGCAGCGGCGAGTTCCATATCCTCGTGGCCACGCCGGTGGTTGAGGTCGGCATCGATATTCCCAACGCCACCGTGATGCTCATCGAGGGGGCCGACCGCTTCGGGCTGGCGCAGCTGCACCAGTTCCGCGGCCGCGTGGGTCGCGGGGAGCATCAGAGCTATTGTATACTGCTGGCGGAGAGCCCCTCGCCCGAAAGCAGGGAGCGGCTCTCGCTGCTTGAGAGTACCCATGATGGGTTTGTCCTCGCCGAGGAGGATCTGCGTCTCAGGGGTCCCGGCGATTTCTTCGGCATTCGGCAGAGCGGGCTACCGGACCTGAAGATGGCCCGGCTCTCCGATATGAAACTGCTGGAGCTCGCCCGCAAAGAGGCGATCAAGATATTCAAGGTAGATTCGTCGCTCTCCAGCCCGGAGCACAGGCTGCTCAAGGAGCAGGTGGCCCGCGTCTGGGGTGACGGCGTGACTATGGGAGAAGCATGATAAAAGACGAACTCGCACAATTGATAGAGAAGGCGGCTGCCGAGGCGCAGAGCAGGAAGCTGATACCTTCTGTGGCCATGCCCGATGTTGTTATCGAACGGCCGCAGAACCCAGAGCATGGCGATTACGCCTGCGCCCTGCCGCTCAAGCTGGCCCGCATGGCCAAGATGAACCCGATGAAGATCGGCGGGCATATCGTGGGCCTGATCCAGTGCCCGCCCGGCTGTGAGAAGGTGGAACTGGTGCCGCCCGGGTTCATCAATTTCTCGCTCACCGATGGCTGGCTCACCGAACAGGTGGGCGTGGTCCTGAGTGCTGGCGATGAGTATGGGAATACTGATGCAGGGAAAGGCAAAAAGATACAGGTGGAATTCGTCAGCGTTAACCCCACCGGCCCGCTGCACGTAGGACACGGGCGAGGCGCGGTGCTGGGCAGTGCGCTGGCCAACGTCCTGGCCGCAGCAGGCTACACCGTCGAGAGGGAATACTACGTGAACGATGCCGGCAACCAGATCGACCTCTTCCGCCGCTCTTTGTATGCGCGTTACTGCCAACAACTGGGTCGCGATGAGCCCATGCCGGAGGGCGGCTACGTGGGCGATTACATGATCGACATCGCAAAGGATATCGTCGCAGAGAAAGGGAATCGTTACCTCGACAAGCCTGAGGAGCTGGGACAACTCGGCATGGCCATGGTCATCGAATCCATAAAGGCGGATTGCGCGCGCCTGGGGGTCACTTTCGACGTGTGGTTCAGCGAGAAGAGCCTCTATGAGGGCAAGCAGTATAGGACAGCCATGAAAATGCTCAAGGACGGCGGCGTTATCGTGGAGAAGGAAGGGGCGCTGTGGTTCGCCTCCACCAACCTGGGCGAGGACAAGGACAATGTGCTGGTGAGGAGCGATGGCACCCCGACCTATTTCGCCTCGGACGTGGCCTATCATTACAACAAATTCATCGAGAGGGGCTTCGACAAGGTCATCAATATATGGGGCGCCGACCATCAGGGCCATGTTTCCCGCATGAAGGCCGTCGTGGGCGCCCTCGAGATCGACCCCAGCAGGCTGGAGATAATCATCTCACAGATGGTGACATTAAAGCGAGGCGATACTATCGTAAGGGCTTCCAAGCGCACCGGCGAGATGATAACGCTGCGCGAGCTCATGGACGAGGTGGGCCCCGATGCCTGCCGCTTCTTCTTCCTCTCGCGCTCTGCCGACAGCCAGATGGACTTCGACATGGAGCTGGCCAAGAAGCAGTCCGCTGACAACCCTGTTTACTACGTGCAGTACGCCCATGCCCGCGTCTGCAGCATCCTGCGCCTGGCCAAGGAGCAGGGCATCAAATACGGCAAGGGGGATGTTTCACTGCTGACCTCCGAGCCGGAGATCGCCCTCATCAGGAAGATGCTGGAGCTGCCGGAGGTCATTGAGCAGACGGCCAAGACGCTGGAGCCGCACCATCTGCCGCATTATTCCATGGATCTGGCCACCGTCTTCCACAACTTCTACGAGCAGTGCCGCGTGGTGACCGATGATAAAGAGCTGACCAAAGCCCGCTTGCAGCTGGTGGATGCCACTCGCATCGTGCTGGCGCGGGTGCTGCATCTCATGGAGATGACCGCGCCGGAGAAGATGTAGGGTAGGGAGCTGGTTTTCCTGTGCACTATCCGTTATTGGCTTGATTAACGTTATCTGGGGAGTGTGTCAAGATTTCACCCATATATTTTGACCAAGTTCTCTCTAAAAGCGGGTTCTGAAGGTCTTTGATACCAATTTTCCAAGCCTCTTCCTTTACAAAATCCTGTAACTCCTTGTCTTTTGTTGCTGGATCAGATCTTTTCTTACTTAGTAATTCTAAAGGATGACCGTGTGGTGCCCATGCTAGTAACCATTCCAAATCTTCAATTGACATTAACTCGAAGTCAATGCTGGATGTGCCTCCCGTATCTAATTCTTGTTTGATCAATCGTAACATGTATTCGTGTGGGTCTAACGATTCATATGTGACAATAGCCGATAAATGACGCTTGCCATTTATTGAAGGAAGCCCTGCTCTACCAGACAATAAATCTTCTATCTTTTTTGGTAGCTTTCTAGCAGTGTCAACAATATTTCTTTTTAACAGAGAAAGGGTTTCTTCATAGTTAGCATATGTCTTAGCTCTTTTGTTAAGCCGACCTGAACGAAACTCTAGAAATAAAACTATGTCATTATGAATAACTATCCAATCTGGACCACTTCGTTCTGGGCTACCGTATCGCGGTTCTGGAAATACATTTTTCTCTCCGAAGCAATCTCGCAATAACATACCACCATATTCCTGAAAGGCGTGTCCAAACCATTCAGCGAATGGATTAGCACCCTGTCCAGAAATACTGAAGTGATCTAATAAGTCATAATACAAGCCTTTTGTAACTCTAGATATAGCTAATCTTGGGACAGGTAGACACAATTTACTGTCTTTGCGTATGATAACGGGTCGGGACAGAAGAGGATTAAATTGATAAGGGCCAGCTTCAGGGTACTCTTTTTCTTCAGCTAGGCATAATTGTCGGAAGGTTTCGTAGTCTGCTCCTGCTAAGGATAGAAACAAGGATATCTTTTCATGACTTGTGTAGGGTTGAAGTAGTTCTACCTTTGTGTTCTCGATGAAGCCACGGTTGAAAGTATGGTATTGTAGCCCAGCTGCGTACATGCACGTACCAATAATTACGAAATCTTGGATTGTCAGGCCATTCTTTCTTGCAAATGAACCTATCGGGTCTATTCTGGGCGAAGGCACGTTAGTTTCTAGATAAATTAAAATATGTCTTGGAATGAAATAGTGCATGTTCTGTTGGAATTGCCATTGGGTGTGAGCCATTCTAATCAGGGTCATCAAGATATTACCTTCTTGAAAGAAGGGGTCTTTTATATGGTCTACGTTGTTTACTAGCCTCACAACATCCATAAATTCAGGTTTCTGTCCTTTCGACCAACGGTATTGACGTAGGGTTAGCATTGCAACAAGGGCAATACCATGTTGCGAAGTAGCTATATTCTGTTGTAGAAGATAGTTACCCATTTTCCCAGGTATGTTATTCATCAATACTGGTTGCTTCATGTCATCAAGACGTCGGCTGAGATGGCTACACATCTGCAATAGTGCTTCTGTATCGTACAAAGTCACTTCACTACGGAATTTGCTAATAGGGATTAAATCATTCATTGTCATATCTTTTCCCTAATATTTGGGGGAGATGGCCATGCGCGCCGCTTCCTCGCCCGCCACGTAGCCTGTGGAGAAGGCGGCCTGCAAATTGTATCCCCCGGTGTCCGCGTCTATGTCCATGACCTCGCCGCAGAAGTAGAGCCCGCCGATCAAGCGTGAGGCCATGGTGTACGGGTCGATCTCATCCAGCGAGACGCCACCCGCGGTGACGATGGCGGCGCTTATGGGCAGAGGCCCCTCGATGTTGAAGCGCAGTGATTTCAGCGAACTCAGCAATCGCTCGCGCTCTTCGGCCGTTATCTCATGGCCGCATTTTTCGGGGGGTATGCCCGTCATCGCAACGTACGGGTCGATCATCTTCTGTGGCAGCAGTTCCTTCAGGATGTTGCGGTAGCTTCGTTTGCTGTAGCTCTCGAAATCGCGCTGGAGCCGCGTACGCAACTGGTTTTCATCGAGGGCCGGCTTCAGGTCGATGGAGACGCTTACAGGGCCGCGCTCCAGCGCGTCGACTACACTCAGGCTCATCAGCAAAGTCGTCGGGCCGCCGATGCCGAAGTGCGTCATCATCATCTCGCCCATGCGGCTTTCAATGATGGGCGATTGAGGTTTCCTGCCGGCTATGCCGCGACCGCAATCGCGCTTGGGCGTCTTTGCCGTATCGATCTCATCTGCTGAGCATTGGTAGGCGGTGAGCCTCACGTTGCGCAGGCTGACGCCCTGCATGCTCCTGGCACGTTCAACTTCGCGCACGACGAGGGGAACGAGGGCCGGGCGCAGCTTGGTAATTGTATGGCCCAGGGCCGCGGCTATGCGGTAGCCGTCTCCCGATGAACCCGTACCGGGGTAGGATGAACCTCCTGTCGCCAAGATCACCGCTGCCGCCGGATATGTCTCGTTCGCTGTCTGCACACTTGTTACACGTCCGTTGGCGACTTTTATCCCGATCACTCCGGCATTATTGCGGAGTTGGACGCCGCGTTCAGCCATGTAGCGCTCGAAGGCGTGGGTAACATCATGGGCATCGTCGGAGGCGGGGAAGATGCGCCCGCCGCGTTCGGTCTTGGTTTCGACTCCGTAGCGCTGCATGAACTCCAGCAGATCGTCGCGGAAGAATCGATTGAAGGCTCTATACAGAAATCGTCCGTTCGAGCCGTACATAGTAATGAAATCGTCCAGGTCCCTGCTGTTGGTCACGTTGCAGCGTGTCTTGCCGCTGATGAGGATTTTTTTGCCGGGGCCATCGGTCTTCTCCAGCAGGAGGACGCGAGCCCCAAGCTCGGCGGCGCGACCCGCGGCCATCATGCCGCCCGCGCCGGCGCCGATGACTATTATGCGCTTGGCGGTCATGTCGACCTCTTCTTGATGGGGGGTGAGGATGTCTCGTTACTAGCTTTCAACCCCCTTTGTCCCCCATTCTTGGGGGAATCGTTTAAGGGCGATTCATGAATCGCCCCTACAGGGGCGGCGTCGAAAGGATGGCCCTCGCGCTCGAAGTCGGGGAGGTAATTGTCCGGCGAGTCCAGCTCCTGCGTCCAGCCGTTCTCAAGCCCGAGCTTGGACAGCAGGTCGATCACAGCTTCGTGCTCGGTGACGGAGATTTTTCTCGATAACAATGGTATTCCGGGGGCTTTGTGCTGGGGGGAGTACTGCGACATGATGCTCACCGTCACCGATGGCGAGATTTCTTTTGCCAGCCATGCCAGCGATTCCTCGCTGCCGGCCAGCCTGTTGGGTAGAATGAGGTGGCGCACGACGAGCCCGCGCTGCGCCAGACCGTTCTTATCGACAACCAGTTCGCCGACCTGATGGTACATTTCCTTGATCGCGGCTCGATTATGCACCACATAGTCCGGGGCCTGCGAATATTTCTTGGCCGTCCTGTCCTCGGCGTATCTGATATCGGGCAGGTAGATGCTCACTATGCCGTCGAGTTCCTTGAGCGTATCTACCGAATCGTAGCCGCCGGTGTTGTAGACGATCGGCAGGTGCAGCCCCATCGAGACCGCTTCAGCGATGGCGCGCACCATCTGCGGGACGAAGTGCGACGGAGACACGAAGTTGATGTTGTGGCACTTGAGATCGTTTTGCAGGTGGATCATATTCGCGGCCAGGGTGCGGCAGTATATTTCGTTCGATTTTTGCTTTCTCCAGTTCTGGCTTATCTGGCAGTTCTGGCAGTAGGCGCAGCGCATGTTGCAGTTGCCGAAGAAGATCGTGCCTGAGCCGTTGCTGCCGGAGATGGCCGGCTCCTCGCCGCGGTGGGCACAGACGGCTGAGACTATGAGCAGGTGTCCGGAATGGCAGAAACCCGGCTCATCCTGCAGGCGGTTCACTTTGCATTTGCGCGGGCAGATGTCACAGGAAGCTAGCCGCGCCTCCAACGCCAGGGCGCGGCGCTCCAGCTCGCCGGAGCGGAAAAGTGCGATGTATCCCGGTTCGATAGCGGTCATAAGGTTTCCATTTGCGATAGGGATTATCAACCCCCTAAATCCCCCATTCTTGGGGGACTTTTTAAAAATCTGGGGGACACCCCCAAACCCCTGCCAGAGGGCGATCCCTCTGGACTTCCCAACGATTATTCTTGGAAAAAGATAGAGGCCCCCAGTGCCCCCGGTCCTTCCAGTACTGGAAGGACACCTCTTTTCCAGGGACTCGCTTTATCATTGTAGCAGTCGCAGTGTGCCATTTACAGTCCTGGAGGGGCGTGCCGTAGGGGCGAACCTCTGTGTTCGCCCTCTAATAGAGACACAGGGGGTTGAAGTCAGATTCAGGATTCTAAAATTAAGAAGGGGAGGCAAAAGCCTCCCCTTTCCTTACTTACTGTTAGTTTTTATCCTATCCTCTTCCAACCCCTGCCGAGGAGCAGGCCGCCGTCGACGAAGAGGAGAGCGCCCGTGACGTACTCGGCGGCGTCCGAGGCCATGAAGAGCACAGCCTTGGCGACATCGTCAGGCTGGCCCAGCCGTCCCAGCGGTATCCTGCCCGTGATGGCATCCGGCTTCCAGCCGCCCATAGCTGCCTCGAGGCCCGGCGTCTCCGTCATGCCGGGTGCGATGGAGTTGACGTTGATTTTGTACTCGGCAAGCTCCTTGGCCAGCCCCCGGGTGAAGTTGATCACAGCGCCCTTGGAGGCATGGTAGTGGACGCGTCCCGCGGTGAGGGGGAACTCGCCCTCGATGGAGGCGATATTAACTATCTTGCCGCCGCCGCCCTGCTTGACCATCTGTTTAGCGACCGCCTGGCAGCAGAGGAACATTCCCTTGATGTTGATATTCTGCACCTGGTCCCACTGCGCCTCCGTCAGATCGAAGAAGTTGGAGTAAGGGAATATGGCGGCGTTATTGACCAGTATATCGATCTTGCCGAATTTCTTTACAGTGCTCTCGACCATCCTGTTGACATCAGCTGCTTTGCTGACATCCCCGGCGACGGCCAGCCCCTTTTGTCCCGTCGTTTCGATCTCCTTGACTACCTTTTCAAGGTCGGAAAGCGTGCGGCTCATGACCACTACGTCCGCCCCGGCGTCCGCGAGCCAGGTAGCGATCCCCACACCTACGCCCTTGCCGCCTCCTGTGACTATGGCCACCTTGCCGGTGAAGTCAAAAAGCTCCTGTATCTTGCTTTCCTTGCACATGATGATGCCTCCCTGGTTTTTATAATCCCTGTTCCTTGTATTCTTTGGACATCTTTACATAAATATCGACGCTCTGCTTTGTGATCGCTATGCGCTCGTCCGACACCTCGCCCTTGACCTTGGCCGGTACGCCTACAACGAAGGTGCGGTCGGGTATCTTCATGCTGGGGGGCACCAGCGCGCCTGCTCCGACGACGCAGCAGTCACCGATCTCGGCGTATTCCGAGAGCGTGGCGTGATTGCCGATGAGCGTCGTGCTGCCGATGCGGCTGCAGTGAACGACGACGTTGTGCCCGATGTGGACGTTATCGCCTATTGTCATGGGGAATCCGGTATGCACCGTGCAGTTATCCTCGATCTGGGTGTTCTCGCCGATGGTTATCCTGGCGTGGTCGCCGCGGATGACGGTGCCGGGCCAGACGCTGGAGTTCTCCCCGATCTCAACGTCGCCGACTATATAAGCTTGCTCGCTGATAAAGGCGGAGACGGCGATCTTTGGTGATTTCCCGTTGAATGGTTTTATCATCGATCCTCTTAACCGAGTTATAGAATATCGTAATGAGTGGATATATTCAAGTCAGACCGCATTTTGACCGTTTGAAGAATGGATGCTTGTCTTAATCCAACCCCCTTAGTCCCCCAAACTTGGGGGACTTTTAAAAAATTGGGGGACACCCCCAGTTCCCCCGGCAGGAGAAATCTCCTGCACCTCTATGGCCTGTCATTCTGAACGGAGTGAAGAATCTCGACTAGATCCTTCGGTCGTCCTTCTAATGTTGGGAAGGACTCTCTCAGGATGACACGGTAAAGGATAGGGGATACCCCTATACCCTGGTCCTTCCGCGGAAGGACACCTCTTTCAATGTCCCTTGCGGCTTTGCCGCTCCCCCCTCTTTGCTAAAGAGGGGGTTAGGGGGAGTTCTCTCTCCACCGTCATTGCCCGACTTGATCGGGCAATCCAGAGGGCAGGTTCTCAATTCGCCCCTAAATTACTTGACAGAAATATGGTGTTATGTTATTTTTGAACTCCTGTCGCATGAGACTCCCCATCCTCGGATATTAATGAATCTATTGGTTCTGAAGGGAGGCGGTTTTATGAGGAATATTTTAATCAAGGTGATCCTTTTATTGACCCTCATATGGGCAGTGACTATGGTTATAGTGATAACCATAAAAAACACCTGAGCCTCGAACGCGCTCCTGTCAATTCAAACAATACATTTACATCAGTGAATTGATATCCGTCTTCTTCCTTTATTTCCCGCTTTTTACAGCTGCAAATCAATTGACCGATTGGTATCCAGTGGTTTAATCTATGTAATGCCATGTCACATTCCTATCTTCAAATAGACTCTAAGCTGGCTAACAATATCAGCCTGATAATGACCGATGTCGACGGCACGATTACGGATATTCTGGGGTATGTGGAAGGGATAGCGCAGTCGGCGTTGCGTGCTCTTGTCGATGATGGCATAACGGTCGGCTTTGTCTCGGGGCGCACATTGCCCAGGCTGGAGCCTATCGCCCTTGATATTGGCATCAACGGTCCGATAATCGGGGAGAACGGCGGTATCGCCAAATTAAAGCCGATAAGTAAACTGCTCGATTTAGGATATTCCCGTGAGCCTGCGCTGAGGGATCTGGAACGGCTCAAGAAACAGTTTCCCAACGCTATTGCACAGACTGAGGATGATGCGGACCGCAAGGTAGATGTTGGTTTCAAGGTGCAGGGCGTCGATACACTTGAGTTGAAGAAACACCTTAGCGAGTCTGAGCTTCTCGATTCGGGTTACATGCTGCACCTGTTGCAGAAGGGCATCAGCAAGGGCGGGACGCTGAAGAGGATTCTGCCTCGAATTGGTGATGGTAAACTGTCGCCCGAGCAGGTCATGGTCTTCGGGGATTCCCTTACCGATATATCCCTGTTCCGTACTTTTCCGCACAGCGTCTTCATACGCAATACTCGCCTGTCAGCGACAGATAGAGCGGCGATGGATGATGCTGCTGAGTATGTGAGCAGGCTTGAATTTGGTGCGGGCTTCGCCCGGGTGGCCAGGCATATCCTGGGGTTACGCAGGTAAATGCTGGTTCCAAACCCCCTGTTAGTCCCCCATACTTTGGGGGACTTTGAAAATTGGGGGGTACCCCCAAACTTCCAGCAGGAGAAAACTCTCCTGCATCTCTCTTTCAACGTCCCTTGCAGCTACGACGATTCCCCCTCTTTATCAAAGAGGGGATTAGGGGGAGTTCGCACTCTCCGTCATTGCCTGACTTGATCAGGCAATCCAGACGTTTTCTGTCATTTTGAACGGAGTGAAGAATTTCGACGAGATCCTTCGGTCGCTTGGTTCCCTCAGGATGACACGACGGTAATAAGCTCTCGGCATGCCGTTATCCTGCACCTCTACACCATATGCTCGACCACTATCTTGATGCCGATAGCTATGAGGACGATGCCGCCCAGGAGCACCGCTTTCTTGCCGAGTATCCTGCTCAGTGCCTTGCCGAAGATCATCCCCAGCGCTGTTATGATAAAGCATACGATACCGATGACGGCGCTGGCATAGTAAATGTTGACATCAAAGAATGCAAAGCTGACGCCTACAGCCAGCGCATCGATGCTGGTTGCGATAGACAGCACCAGGAGCGACCAGCCCTTTGTCGGGTCCTTGGTTCGTTCCTTTTCATCCTTGTCGAAGTATTCTTTGATCATGCGCAGTCCTACTATGAGGAGGAGGCCCAAGGCGATCCAGTGGTCGTAGTTTACAATATACGATACTACAGTTTTCCCGAGCAGCCAGCCGAGTATGGGCATCACGAACTGGAATACGCCGAAGGCTGTCGCAAGTCGAATTACTGCAATGGAAGAGTGTCCTCTCCCGGCGGCGCTGATGGCCATGGCCACCGAGAAGGCGTCCATGCTAAGGGCCAGGGCTATTAAGAATATGGAGATAAAGCTCATATATCACGTTCGACGGTGGTTGATTGACACGTCCGAGGTCTATTATAGCTTATTCAAGATTAACGATGGGAAGTATGAGGAAGATAGATTTATTCCTGGCGGCATATTGAGCCGCTGGTGACATTGATAGTGCCCATTACAGGATTGCCGACCCATCGCAGGTCGGAGGCGCCTGCAACTTCGGCATCCAGCTTGCCGTCAAGCTTAATTGTGCTCTGACTTATTCTGTTTAATTTAATATTGATATCGTGTGCCGAAAAGCCGTCCATGTCGGCATTGCTGACGTTGCTGATATCTGCTAGGATGCTGCCGGCCGAACCGGTGAGCGCAATAGCGCTGTTGGCGGATACTTCTATCTCGGCGTTGCCAGCAACATTAATATTGGCAGCAAAACTACTCGACTTTTTAACTTTGAGGAATAGATTGCTGCTTGAGCCGGTAAATTCGGCCTGACTGCCACCGGCTATATCCAGCCGTGCATCGCCGGTTGTCAACTCACAGGCGAAGCTGCTTGCTTCTGATAGAAAGAGCTTGAACTCGTTAGGTGAATTGAAGCCTGCAACGCCGGCGCTGCTGTTTCCGGATACCCCTAATTCCCGAAGTTCTATCATGGCGATTCTGATATGAGCCCGGCTCAACGCAAAGAAAAAGCCGAATACAAACCAGTACCATGGGCGGTTAATGGTAAGGGTATCTCCTTTTTGACGTATTCTTACCGGGGATAAAGGTCCCGTTTCTGTATCAATGCTGAATGAATCCGATCTAATTATTTCAGCATCTACGGCAGTTTTAACCCTGACTCGGGTGTAGCCGCTGAGATTGTACTTTTTTGTTGCCATATGTTAATCCTTATACACGATTTGAGCCGACTTCGATCAGCACATAAAGAGTAAATTCGATAGCGTCTTAAATCTTACGTCCGACCTCTGCTCCTTCGGCGATGGCCTCCAGCGCCAGGCGCGGCTGTTTGGCATCACCGATCACATAAACCTCGGGCACCTTGCCCTCGATGGCCTTACTGAGCGTATCCACGGACTTACTGCCGCAGGCGATGATTATCTGATCCATGCCATGGAGCGTTTCCTCTTTGCCGTCACGAATAATGACAGCGCCGTCCTCAAGGATTTGTTTTACCGTTGCCGAGGTGATCCAGCGCACGCCCTTTTCCCTGAGGCGCGGTATCAGCAGCATCCTGCTCATCTCTACCTCGTCCATGGCGATGTCGGGCAGCATCTCGATGATGGTCACGGCCGTCCCCGACCCCGCGTCCCCGTCCCCCAGGTCAGCTAACAGGTCGGCTACCTCACACCCCACCAGGCCGCCGCCGATGATGAGCACCTTGCCCTTGGGCCGCGGTGCACCCGCCAGCACGGCGTGGGAGGAGATGACCTTGGGGGTATCTATACCCGGGATGGGAGGGGTGGCGCATTCGCCGCCAGTGGCCACGACCACAGCGTCCGGCTTCTCAGCGGCGATGAGCTCAGGCGTCACTTCTTTACCGAGCTCTATTTTTACTCCCAGCTTCTTCACCTGGGTGGAAAGGTACGTTATCCACATGGCCAGCTCCTGCCGCATCGGGGCCACGCAGGCGATGTTCAGCTGTCCGCCCAGCTTGGCCTGCTTCTCGTACAGCGTTACTTTGTGGCCGCGCAGGGCGGCGACGCGCGCTGCCTCCAGGCCTCCCGGTCCGCCGCCGGCAACAAGCACCTTTTTAGTCTTGGCTGCGGGGGTGATGGCCATCTCTACCTCTCTGCCCACGGTGGGGTTGATGACGCAGGTCATGGACTGTAGTTTCATGATCTGCTGCACACATCCGATGGCGCAGCTGGTGCATGGGGCGATATCCTCGAATCGGCCCTCTTTAGCTTTGTTGGGCAACTCGGGATCGGCCAGGAGGGCTCGGCCCATGACCACCATATCGGCAAGGCCTCTCGTTAAAATGTCGTCGGCGAACCTGGGATCGTTGATGCGGGCCACCGTCAGAACAGGGACGTTCACCACCTGCTTCACCGCTGCGGCCGAGGCTACGTTAAGGCCGAAGGGCATGCCGGTGGGCGGTATGATGCGATAGAACTGCTCCGGCTGTATGCCGCCGGATACGTGGAAGGCGTCTACGCCAGCCTTGACCAGCTGCGGCGCGATGTACTGCGTGTTCAAAATATCCCTGCCTCCGGGGGTATGCTCGTCGCCTGAAATCCTTAATATCACGGGGAAGTCCTTCCCCGCCTTTTTCTTGATGTTCTCCATGACCTCCAGCACAAACCTGAGCCGTCCCTCGTTCGACCCGCCGTATTCGTCGGTGCGCTTGTTGCGCAACGGCGAGAGGAAGGAGCCCGCCAGCATATAGGCGTGTGCCGCGTGCAGCTCTATAGCGTCGAAGCCGGCCTCCCTGGCCCTGCGCGCCGCGTCGCCGTACTGCTGGATTATCTTCTTGATCTCGTCGATGGTGAGTTCGCGGGCCATATAGCAGCAGGTCTTGCTGTAGTGCGCCGAGGGAGCCACGGGCTGATTGCCGAACATCCAGCAGAAGGTGTCAGCCCCGGGGTGGCTCAGCTGCGGGACCAGCTTGGCGCCGTGGGCATGCACGCGGTCTATGAGCTTCTTGAAGTTGGGTATAACACTGTCGTCCCAGAAACCCATGCTGGCCAGCAGGTACTGCTGGTCTTTATCGACGACAAAGGTCTCCGTGATGATCATCCCCACTCCCCCTGCGGCGCGGGCCTCGAAATAATCGATGAGCTTATCCGAGACGGTGCCGTCGTCGGACGACCAGTTTGGGGTTATGGGGGCCATGGCGATGCGGTTCCGGACCTCCATCTTGCCGATCTTAATGGGGCTGAACAGCTTCTTCAGTGGGCTCATCGCTCCTCCTCGATATCTGTTAGTAGGTAACACTTGCCTCAGGCTAGGTAAATATAATATCGAGGATGATGATTGTCAATGAGTTATGACACGCTGTTATCGTCAATCCTTTCCCAAAGCTGTCATTCTTGACAATGACTATGTTGTTGGTTAGAGTGTGCCCAAGAAAGTAATAGCCATGAAAAATAAATGGGTTACTGGACGTAAGTGGCATAGTAGTAAATACAAAAATATACCTGGTTGGGCTAGAGTAAAAACAACAAACAAGCCATCATTAGAAGTCTATAGTGGCGATAGGCGATATAAATATACTCTTGATAGAGATACTGTCCTCATAGGACGTGCGGATGATAATACTATTGTCTTTAGTAGTGATTTTGCTGTTTCACAACACCATGCCAAAATCGAGAGAGTTAATAAGCTTTTATTCATAACGGATTTAACTAGCCTCCACGGAACATTGGTCAATGGTAAGAAAATCAAACCTAATGAACGTTTCAAGTTGGAAAACTATGATGTTATAACCGTTGGTAAGTCCACTATCAAGGTTATCTCTGAAGACGAAGGACCTGCTTGCATTACTATAGGGCGTAATGCAGATAGTAACATCACCCTTGACCACCCTACAGTTTCACGAGAACATGCACGTTTGCTGAAGCAAGGGACGCAACATGTCCTCGAAGACCTTAAATCCACAAGCGGCACTTTTGTGAATGGGGAACGCGTCGTCAAGTTACATACGTTGCGAAACGACGATGTTATCAACATTGGTCCATATAAACTAATATACAAGCAAGGTAGACTACAGCTTGCTGATGAGCCCCCTTATTTAGGGATAGATGTATATAAATTGCAGAAAGTAATCGGGGGTGAGAACAAGCGAAGAAATTTACTAAAAGATATCTCCTTGTCTATAAAACCCGGTGAATTTGTTGCCATTGTAGGACCATCAGCTTCAGGGAAGACTACTCTACTGAATGCCTTGAATGGCTTCAGCCCGGCGACAGGTGGCCGAGTATTGATTAATGGCAACGATCTTTATGCTAACTATGGTATGTATCGTAATCAGTTTGGATATGTTCCCCAGCAGAACATTATTCATATGGGATTAACAGCATATGAGATTCTGAATTACTCGGCGAGATTACGTCTACCTGCAGATACTACAAATGATGAGCGAGAGAAGCGTATAGGGGATGTACTCGAAATTCTTAAGATCAATGACTTGAAAAACCACGTTATGCATACTGCAAGCGGCGGGCAACTAAGAAGAGTCGCGCTAGGAGTTGAACTTCTTGCAAAACCAGGAATCTTTTTCCTTGATGAGGTTACTTCGGGTCTCGATCCTTATTTTGAATCAGAGATGATGAAAATTGTGAAAAACCTCAGCGAATTAGGTCATCATACTATCCTGTTAGTTACACATGCTACTGAAAACATAATGGAATGTGATAAGGTGGTTTTTCTCGCTAGGGGCGGGTACCTTGCATACTATGGGCCACCGAAGGATGCGCTGGCATATTTCGGTGTTAGTTATTTTAGCCATATATATGCCAAATTGGAACAAGAGCGTTCCCCGGAACAGTGGGCGGAAAGGTACAAGATATCTGATGCGTATCATAAATATATAGGTGACCGTCTAGATCAGGCTCATACATTGAAACAGCCTTCACTTGCTAAATCTATTGATGTTGCTGAATCTCAGCAGAAGCGAATATCGTCTTGGAAACAATTTTTTATTCTCTCGCACCGCAACCTTAAAATCTTAATGCACGATAGATTGAGCCTGATGTTAATGTTAATGCTAGCACCTATCATAGGACTTCTGGATTTCATCTTCTGGAAACAAGGAATTTTTAATGCTGCTGGTGGAGATCCTACAAGAGCAGTAATTAACCTATATATGGCTGCAATTGTATGTTTTTTAGTTGGCGGTCTTGCCTCTATGCGGGAGATAGTCAAAGAAACGGATATATACCGGCGGGAACGTATGGTCTTTTTAAAAATATTACCATATGTTCTCTCTAAATTATGGGTTGCTATTTTGATTTCCCTATATTCGGCGGGCGTATTTACTGCATTCATAGAATTGTCTGGTCATTGGCCTCCTGTAGGACAATTGTTGAGTGTGTATGTAACAATGGCATTATCAATTCTAGCAGGCATGGTTACAGGCCTATTCATATCTTCACTTACACGAAATCAAAATGTTACTTCTCTAATACTACTCGTATTCCTTGTTCCTCAAGTACTTTTTGGTGGGATAATGCCTCAAAAATACTATGGTAGTATAGGTCAGGCTATAGGAACCTTGACTACAACGAAATGGACTTTTCAGTCTCTAGTAACGATTAGCGATATGGGAGTATGTGTCGCTGATGATCAATGCAGAGCAGAAAAATGCTCTGGGTCTAATATGTTCACTGACTGCAAATTCCCTGGAATAGCTAATTACTACAATTCATCTAATGAAGCAGCAGCTATAGTCGCGGCAAATCAAGCGATCTCCAGCGTAGATGAACAATATGGCAGTGCATTTAATGTTAATGTGACGTTTAACTGGTGTGTCCTATTATCGTTTATTGCAGGTTTACTTGGTCTAACATTGGCAGTACTTAAATTGAAAGATAACAAGTAATTATTTTTATTAGACAAATGTGATTGTAGATTAAATATAAGGTGTATACTGTGAAAACCTGAAGTAAAGAGAGTTGATTATATGAAAGAGATGGATGATTTTATTAAGTTGTTTAAGAAGACTCAACTAAGGATAGAGAGATTAAAAGAGATAGATAGTGAAGTGAGTCTTTGGGAAAGAGAGGGGAAACTAAGAGGTTTAGAAAAGCATGCCCAATTTATCAAAGCGAACTCTAAGAATTTGAATCGTTTTGATGAAGTTAAGATGGAGTACAGCAAGTTATTAGATTTGTTAGAGAAGAAAGCACAAGGATCTCATATTGACTAGTTGGGTTTATTTAAATATTGGGAACGAGTGAGCGGTAAACATTTATGTATCTTGCAATAATTTTAATAATAGGTATCTGGATACTTGCAGGTACTACTCTGCATATATGGTATCGACGATTCTATACACAGCAAGGAGAAAAACTGTTTCTCTATAAGGCACAAATAGTTCGTTGGGAAAAAGAAGGGTATGATGTCTCCATTCAAAGAAATAAAGTTGAATGGTTAATTAAAAAATGGGAAGGCAGTAATGTAGAAAGGAAATTACTTAAGTTACTACGCAAATACAGTAAACTCATTAAATATAGAGTGATTAAGAGACTACTCTACCTGATTTACTATAGAATAGTTAAGAAAAGTGGGAAAATACTAATATTTGTAACAGTTCTATTAAATCTTGCCATCACGTTATCAGCTGTAGGTTTGTTGATTACAAAAGACGTTTCATTTACTATTGGCATCAGCGTTGCTGTTGTGGGTTTTGGATTTATAATATGGTCCCTTACACGTCTATCAAAAAGACATCAACCATTACTAACAGATATGGTAATTATCCTTGTGATTACAGTTATATTTATCATGGTATCATCGTCATATTTGCATGTGAAATCCTTTAACGATGTCAAGAACAGCATCACCGGTCCATTTACCACAGAAAATAGCAGCACTCCTCTAGAATAATCTCTGAGTATGTCTTCTCCTTATTCTGCCTTAATAGGCTCCTTTCCCTCATCCACATCCGCCCCTTCCGCATCGAGCCTCTTTTCCTCTTCCAGAACTCCACCCTGCTCGGTCTCAAGCTTCCCATCCCGGATGGTGATCCTCCTGTTTGCGTATTTAGCCATGTTGTAGTCGTGTGTCACCAGTATCACGGTGCGGTTGTGCTCGGTTACGAGTCGTTTCAACACATTAATGATGCCCTCGCTGGTCTCTGAGTCGAGGTTGCCCGTGGGCTCATCGGCCAGGATCAAATTAGGGTCGTTGGCCAGGGCGCGGGCGATGGCCACGCGCTGCTGCTCGCCGCCCGAGAGCTGAGATGGTTTATGTTTCTCCCTGTCGGCAATGTCTACCATGCTGAGCAGCTCGCGCGCACGTTCCCTTCTCTCTTTGCCCGATTTTATCGTGCCTTCCATGGGCAGCTCCACGTTCTCGATGGCGCTAAGGCTCGGGATCAGGTTGTAACCCTGAAAGATAAACCCGATGTTGTTCCGCCTTATCTTAAAGAGCTCATTCTCCGGTACTTTGGTGACATCGATGCCCTTGGTGCCAAGGAACAGCCTGCCCTTGGTCGGCCTGTCAAGGCATCCGATGAGGGTCAGCAGCGTGGTTTTGCCCGAGCCTGAAGGTCCCATGACGGCTACGAAGTCGCCTTTTTTCACCTCAAGATTGATTTTACTGATGGCCTTGACTGCTTTATCGCCCTCTCCGAAGACCTTGCTCAGCTTTATCGCTTTTACTACGGTGGTGTTATTGTTTTCAGCCATTTGTTAATCCTCCAGATATTTTGTTATGCGGGTCTCCGCTAATCAACCCCCTGTTATCCCCCATTCTTGGGGGGATTTTAAAGAGGATAGGGGACACCCCTAAGACCCCGGTCCTTCCGCGGAAGGGCCCCTCTTCCCGACTCCCCTCTCCCTCCGCAGGGGAGAGGGGTAGGGTGAGGGCTATCATCATTCGCGCCTCAGGGATTCCATCGGGCTTACACGCGAGGCCCTCCATGCCGGGTACAGGCTGCCCAGGGCTCCGGCCAGCACGGCTACAACGAGGCCCAGGATTATCGACAGTATAGTGATGTGCACCGATACGGACTGGCCCAGCGTCTCGGACGGATTTATCAGCCAGGAGCTTAATCCCGATGATGCCGCGGCTGCCAGCCCTAAACCGACGAGACCCCCGATGAGCCCGACATACATTCCCTCGTACATGAATTGTTTCATGACTTCTCCGTTGGAAAATCCGATAGCTTTGAGCGTGCCGATCTCCTTGGTACGTTCGCGCACTGTGTAGAACATGAGACCGAAGATGAGCAGCATGCCGACGACTGCAGAAATAATGGTGATCTCGAGCCCCAGGCTCTCGATGCTGGATAGATTGCCTTCTGTGCTATCGATGATGGTCTGCTGTTGCTGCTCAATAAAACTGCCAAATTGTCCCTGCATATCTTTATAGGCGAAAACCGTGAGGTCTGGGTATGCGGATTGTATTGTGGCTACTATATCATCAACAGCGGATGAATCGCTGGCATATACGGTCAACTGGGATACCTCTTCCTCCATATCAAGCACATCCTGAGCGGAGGCCAGGCTCATGTAGACCTGTTTGTCCTCTCTCTCTATGGCTATACTGCCCCCACCCGGGCCCCCGCCTGCCCCTCCGATAACGACATCCGGGCTGCCGGCGGAACCGCCACCAGTCTCAAATTCGCTGGCATAGATTCCCACTATCGTGAATGTTGTGCCCTCGATGGTTACCGTATCCCCAACGCCTGCATTGAAGTAGTCTTCCAGGTCTGCCCCGATGACAACCGCTGTATCATCGCCCTCCTCTAAATTCCGCCCTTCTACTATATTTACAGGCATCATGCTGTTGAATTCCGCATCCGATGAGCTGTCGAGGGTGATGCCGTTTATCATATAGTCATAAGAGAACCTCATCATCATGCCCCCGCCGCCACTGCTGCTCGATGTGTTTGCCCCGACGGTATGGGTCAGAGACCCCGACATGCCGGTAACACCATCCATCGCCGATATGGCATTCACTATGTCTTCGCTGATCGAGTTGTTTGTCGACGTCGCAGAGCCTGCGGACCCGGACGAACCCGGTCCCCCAAACCCAAACCCGCCCCTTCCGGCAGAGACCTGGATTGAATTCATGGCATTCTCGGTCTGTTCGATCGTATTCTGCGCTGCGGATTCATAGTTCTCCAGCATGGCTGCGGTAGTGATCTTGCTGGCGTCCACGCTGGCGATGGTGGATGCGAAGATCGCTACGCACAGCGCCAGCACTATACCCACCAGTGCCGTCCTGAAACGCCGGCGCCAGATGTTCTTGAAAGCCCTCTTCATAGTTAGCATTTATGCCTCTCCCAGTTAAGATTCTTCGGTTAAGATAGCATGCGCCGGGTAAATTCACGGTAAAGAGCAGGGGTCGAATAAATAAAATAGGGGCTGGAAGCCCCTATTTTCGGTGATAGCGATTTCCTGATAGGTTTTATTTAAGGTGCGCAAAATGCATACGGTTCAGCTTGCCCCATCATTCGTCCCCGTCCCATGGATTGATCCTGGCCTCCTAGTGGACCAAGCCCATCCAAAGCATCCGGCCTACTGTCCATCCATGCCTGAATCTCCGCGGCCTCCTCCTCGGTGATCAGACCGTTATCGATGGCGTTCTGCAGCCGCTCCTGCTGCCTCTCGGTCATCAGCTCCTGAGTTGCCTGCTGGAAGGCATCGCTTACAGTAGCCTCATCGATGTTGAGTATCTCGGCGACTCTTGATATAAGTTCTTGCCCCGGCTTCTGTTCATCGGTGGTTGTAGTGGTGGATGTTTCTGTCGATACCGCATCGGATGTATCTGCAGCCACCGCAGCGGGGATGCCTACTGCCAACGCAGCAATGAGCGCCATAGCGATTGGTCCGTATACCATTAACTTCTTCATGTCTCTTCCCTCCTTTCTTTTTCGATTAGGGCTAGAATAGCATATGCCATGTAAAACCACGGTAAAGAGAGAAAAGAAAAGGGGCCGAAGCCCCTTGCAATTATCAAAGTCGATTGTGTCTCAGTCCATCTTACGTCGCGGCAATGTAATGCGGAACGTGCTCCCTTCTCCTAATATGCTTTCGACCGAGATCGTGCCGCCGTGTTCCTCCACGATTTTCTTCACTATGGAGAGGCCCAGGCCGCTGCCGCCCTGGGCGCGGGACCTGGACTTATCGACGCGATAGAAGCGTTCAAATATGCGCTGCTGGTCGGCCTGGGAGATCCCTATTCCGTTGTCCTTTATCTCTATAATAACCTGTGCGTCGTCTGCCCGGGCGGATATCTTGACCTCGCCGCTGGGCCTGTTGTATTTGATGGCATTATCGACAAGGTTGACGAGGGCCTGCTTCAACCGGAATGCGTCGCCAAGAACCGGGAGACTGCTCTCGATCGACGCCAGTTCGACATTAATTCCTGATTCACCAGCCTTAGTTTTGAATTCCGCTGCTAGTTCGGTCAGGAGAGGCGCAAGCTCGACCGTGGCCCAGTTTGCTTTCCCCTGTTCGCTCTCGGACAGCAGCAGTAATTTTTCGCTCAGGGTGCTCATGCGCTCCAGGTTCATCTTCAGTATGTCCTTGAGACGCTCGTAGTCTTTTATTGTCGCTTTGTTGTCCATCTCCAGCACCTCGATGTTCGTCTGGGCGATGGCGATGGGCGTCCTCAATTCATGTGAGGCATCCTGAATGAACTGCTTCTGCGATTCGAAGGCGTTCTCCAGCCGGCCTAACATACCGTCGAACGTATCGGCCAGGCGTTTTATCTCATCATCCGGCCCGGCGTAATTTATGCGTTCCTTGAGGTTTGTGCTGGATATGCGCGCTGCCAGTGAAGAGACGCGGTCGACTGGTTTAAGCATCATCCTCGATAGGAAATAGATGCTCACGCCGCCGAGAGCGATAAGGCAGCAGATGCCGATTATTGAGTAGTTGCGCAGTAAATCTAATTGGTTGTGTCTAACTATATCAAATATTTCCCTGGGGGTGTTTTGCCCGGGAGTGAATTGAGATAATATTATCGGAGGCTCCAGTGTTGCCTGGCGCACAGCGATATTCAGTCCGATGATCAGGAGTATAGTAAGCGATATCAGGATAGCCGAATACCAGACGGTCAGTTTGAAGTGTATCGATTTTGTAAATGCAGGCATTTTCATAGCATGTACCCCCTCCCCTTCACCGTAGTTATCATGTCTTCTGCGCCAGCCGCATTGAGTTTTTTTCGGATATTATTGATATGCACTTTGATTGTCTGCGTGAACTGATTGGCATCGTCATTCCACACGTGCTCCAGCAACTCCTCCTGGCTGACGATGCGCCCGGCGTTGTGCGCCAGGTATTCCAGTATGGCAAATTCCTTGACAGTGAGCGTTATCTCGACTCCCCTGAAGTGCGCTCTGATGGCGTTGGGGTCCAGCACCAGCTCCCCGACGCGCAGAATGGCAGGTCGGGGGCTTCCCTCGCGGCGCAGTATCGCGCGCACGCGCGCCAGCAGCTCCGGGAAGTGGAACGGCTTTACCAGATAATCGTCGGCTCCCTGGTCTAGGCCGAGCACCCTGTCATCAAGGCTTGTGCGTGCGGTGAGCATCAGGATGCCAATGGATGATCCAGATGATCGAATACGGCGGCAGACTTCTATTCCATCGACCTTGGGCAGATTGAGATCCAATACGACGAGGTCGTAGGCGTTAACTTCCAACATCGTCAGCGCCTCCTCGCCGTCGAGCGCGATATCGGCGGCGTAGCCCTGCTTCTGCAGCCCCAGGGCTATCGCCTCAGCAAGGTCTTTTTCGTCTTCAACTACCAGTATTCGCATGATTGTTCGCCCTGATTATATCATCGCATAAGTAAAGGATTTGTAAAGACCACGTAATCATTATTTGGTATTAAAAGGCTTTTAGCGACTGGATATTCTCATCTGAGAAGAGGTAAGAAACGAATGCCGATTGGCTACCTGTTATTTGGTGTGATTGTGATTGTCAGGGGCCCGAGTTCCCCTCTTTTACCTGCATGGAGATTGTTCTTTTTCAACAGCTCATCCAGTCCGCCCTGCTGTAGATAGTCCTTGAAACATTTGTTGTGCTCTTTGCCTGCGACGAGCTCTACGATTTTGGATGTGTAGGAGGATGGGATTTTTGGCAGGGGGACCTTGTAATCGATAAAGACCAGGGCTCCTTCTTTCTTTACCACTCTCTTCATTTCGGAGATGATGACATCTCTGTCCATCCTCGGGTTTTCATGAATTGTCATCGATATGGAAGCATAGTCGAAGAAGTTGTCCTCGAACGGCAACTTCAAGGCATTCGCTACCTGGAATGAGGCATTCCCTAGGCCCAGTTTTACCCTCTTCTTTTCAGCCACCTGTATAACGCGCGGGTCCATGTCGATTCCGCAGGCAACCAGGTTCATTTTTGCCAGATGAAGGACGAGGGCTCCTGTGCCGCAGCAGATATCCAGCGCTCTGTCCCCGGCTTTCATACCTGCCAGCGAGGGTGTTTGTATTTTGAGGTTTCGCATCAGTGGTTCTATTATCCGGTTAAGAGCCCACGGTGCCCACCAGGGATTCGCTGCCATATCGGCCCTCCTTTAAACCCCTTGTCTGATTCAGGGACAGGATAGCGCAACGGGGTAGGAGGTGCAAGGGGAGAGAATAAGTCAATTTCCAAACCCCCTGTTAGTCCCCCATACTTTGGGGGACATAAAAAGATTTAGGGGACACCCCTGAAACCCCGGTCCTTCCACGGAAGGGCACCTCTTTTTATGATGTGGTATTCGTGTAGGGGTGATTCATGAATCGCCCTCCGACGGGCGGGAGGGGCCAAATACCTACTGCACCTTTGTTAGCTTGCCCCTCATTCCTATTTATGTTATCCTTCTCCAAGTATAAGGAGGCGAAATGAAGGGTCGCGTCTTTTCCGGTGCCAGGCCCACGGGCCGGCAGCACATTGGCAACTACCTTGGGGCCATACAGAACTATGTTGCGCTCCAGAAAGAATATGAATGCGTTTACTGCATTGTTGATATCCACGCACTGACCACGCTCAACGATCCCCAGAAGCTCAGGCAAAACATCAAGGAGATGATGCTGGACTGGCTGGCGGCCGGCCTCGACCCGAAGAAGAGCATCATGTTTGTCCAGTCCCATGTGCCGGAGGTGATGGAGCTTTACACCCTCCTCGGCATGGTCACGCCGCTGGGCTGGCTCACGCGTGTGGCCACGTTCAAAGAGAAGGCGCGGCAGCAGCCGGATAATATCAACTACGGCCTCGTCGGTTATCCCGTTCTTATGACCGCCGATATATTGCTTTATAAAGCCAACGTCGTTCCCGTAGGCGAGGACCAGCTGCCCCACCTGGAGCTGGCGCGCGAGATCGTGCGGCGCTTCAATACCCTCTACTGTCCCACCTTCTCGGAGCCGCAGGCCAAGATGACCACTGCCCCGCTCATCGTTGGGCTGGATGGCGTGAACAAGATGAGCAAGAGCCTCAATAACGATATCGAACTAGCGGCCACGCCCAAGGATACGCTGAAAAAAATAAAAGGCGCCTTCACCGATCCCAACCGCAAGCGCAGGGAGGATCCCGGTAATCCCAAGATATGCAACATCTGGAAGCTGCATCACTTTTTCAATCCGGGCGATGTGGAGACCATCGCTGCCGAGTGCGTGGTGGCCAAGCGTGGCTGTGTGGATTGCAAGGTGCAGCTGGCTGAGTCGGTGAACGCGGCGCTGGAGCCGTTCCGCAAGAAGAGGGAGCAGCTGGCTGCGGATATGGACTATGTCGTAAACGTTTATAATGATGGCGCGGACAGGGCGCGTGCCATCGCTGTGGAGACGCTACGAGAGGTTAAAGAGAGGATGGGGCTGCTGTAGATTATGACGAGCGATTTACCGTTATCAAAGAATCGTCTGAAGGCATTCGAAGTCGCCAGGCAGGCGGCGCTGGATGCGGGCACTATCATCATGTCGCACTTTACCCAGCGCAAGGATATATCCTACAAGAGCGAGGGCAAAAACAATATCGTTACCGATGTTGACCTTCTCGTCGAGAAGACGATAACGGCACAACTGAGGAAGGAATACCCCGACTTCGGCATCATGAGCGAGGAGTCGAAGGAGATAAAAGGCAGAGCTCCCTATAAATGGATTGTCGATCCGATTGACGGGACGCGCAATTATGCCTACGGCATCCCGCACTTCTGCGTGTGCATCGCGCTGGTGCATGGGGACGACGTGGTTATGGGCCTCATCTACGATCCGGTGCGGGACGAGCTGTTCCATGCGGAGAAGGGTAGAGGCGCGTATTTGAACGGCGAGTCCATATTCGTCACCAAACGCTCGTCGCTGCAGGAAGCGCTTATCTCATGCGATATGGGGTATAACCCCGATAACAGCCGGAAATATATTGAGATCTATTCCAACCTGTGGTCGAATGTGACGACCACGCGACTGATGGGCTCGGCGGCGCTGGGCATCGCCTATACCGCTTGCGCCCGGATTGATCTCTACTTCCATGTGAGCCTCTACCCCTGGGACATAGCCAGCGGCATACTGCTGGTGCGCGAGGCGGGAGGTGTGGCGAGGCGGTTGGACGGCCGGCCGGCTGTCTACAGCAACAAGGACATCATCGTATCCAACAAGAAGATTGCGGACGATTTCATCGCGACGATCAGCAAGAGGGGATAGATTGATCAACCCCCTGTTATCCCAATCCCCCTCAGTCCTTCCGCGGAAGGATTAAAGGAGGATTTAAAAAATGGGGGACACCAGCAAGTTCCCCGTCAGGATGCACCTCTGAGAACATATTAACTTAGGATGTAGAGTATGACCAAAAGCTTTCTTAAGTGGGGGACGAAGAGCAATAGAATATTACATGTGATGTTAATATTTCTTTTGTGTGTGCCGCTGCTCTATGTCCTTATAACGCTAAAAGATGTGGTTGATCCTACGGTGACTTACGGATACATGGATTTCCCATGTTTTGCCAGCATTTCTGACGATGGTTGTCTCTATGCTTCTTCTTATTATAGTCGTGATGAGGCAGTGAATGATGATATTAGTGTTTATATAGACACTTTCGAAGCTGGTTGGGAAGGTGGTGGGTGCGTATACGAGGCTTCTAACACTAGCGAAGTGAACATCGAGGGGCATTTATTAAAGAGGGATGGAGAAACGCTGATAATTGATGATAAGGTCATGGTAGAGAAGTATGGGGAGTGGGAAGAAGAAAATATAGTAGCTCCGTGGAATCCTTGGCAGTTAATGCAAGAAAAGATATCAATAATGAATTACGGTATAGCATCTTGCGCAAGAGATTATGCGACGGATAATCTGATTACTCCCTATATGCCTGCTCTGGTAGTTATCGGCAGCTCCGGGACATATTATGAAGATAATAATGCAGGATTTGTGATACTTGGCGCCTCAATCGGTTTGCTGACTTGTGTAATAGCGTCATTAATTCTTAGTTTTATGAAAGGCCGCAGGGGAAAGGTGTAGACTCAACCTCCGAGTCCTTCGGCAGTAAGGTTCACCTCCAGGTTACAATTCCGTCGCAAGAGCTTCAAGGCGCTTGTAGGCCTCGCGGACGCGTTCCTTGAATGTAGGGCTGAACCAAAGATTGGGACTCATGTATATCACATGATCCTTGTTATCTAGGCGCAGGATGCGCAGCAGCTCTATCAGCAAGGGATCGCCCACGCTGAAGTCGGTGCCGGACTCCGCCGCCTGCACTTCAAGGAACTTATCAACTATCAGCTGGTTCAGGTCGGCGTTGCCTTTCTTGCTGGTGCGGGCCAGGATGGCCTGCTGTTCCGCTGCTCCTACCAGTAGGCTTAATTTATCGAGGTAGACCCTCGCCGGCTCCAGGCCTTTTACCCTGGCTTCGTGCCTCCAGGCGGCCTGCATCTTTTTCATCCCGTGGTTGAAGACAAGCTTCTCTATGAAGTGGGTGGTGACGGCGCCAACAACTATGCCGCCTGCACCGGCTCCGATATAAATGAGTATCTGTGTGTCCAATACGAACTCCTGCACTCACTATATCATGAGCGGTGCTTCTTGACAAAACTTTCTATCCGCTCCAGCGCCTCCTCTATCTCAGCCATAGAGGTGGCATAGCAGCAGCGTATATGCCCCTCGCCGCATTTGCCGAAGGCCGAGCCGGGGATCACCACCACCTTCTTTTCCCGCAGCAGCTTCTCGGCAAACTCGTCGGATGACATCCCTGTCTTTTTGATAGAAGGGAAGGCGTAGAATGCGCCGCGCGGCTCAAAGCAGGCCAGACCGATCTGATTCAGCCCCTTCACTATCACGCGGCGGCGCTTATCATAGTCAGCCAGCATCTCCTGTACCTGCGGCTCCCCGTTGCGCAACGCCTCGAGCGCGGCACGCTGAGCGATGACCGAAGCGCAGAGCATGGTGTACTGGTGGATCTTCATCATTGCTTCGATCATATCAGCGTTGGACGCGGCGTATCCGATGCGCCAGCCGGTCATGGCGTAGGACTTGGAGAACCCGCCGAGCAGTATCGAACGGTCGCGCATGCCGGGCAGGGGCACGATGGAGGCGTGCTCTGTGCCGTAGGTCAGCCGCTCGTAGACCTCGTCTGATATTACCGTGAGGTCGTGCTTTTGGGCCAACTTAGCAATTTTGGAGAGCTCATCGCGCTCCATGATGGCGCCGGTGGGATTGTTGGGATAGCCCAGCAAAATCGCTTTTGTCCTGCGGGTGATGCGCTTCTCGATCTCGCTGGCGCGCATCTCGAAATTCTTATCGGCGCTGGATGGTATCGGCACATCAACGCCGCCCGCAAGTACAGTACAGGCTTTGTAAGACACATATGTCGGCTCTGGGATGATGATCTCATCGCCGGGGTCGGTGATGGCACGTATAGAGAGGTCGAGCCCCTCGCTCACGCCGACCGTGACCAGTATCTCTGTTTTAGGGTCGTATGATAGACCGTAGCGTGCTTCAAGATAGCGGGCGATCTCCTCGCGCAGCTCGATGATGCCGTAGTTGGAGGTATAGGCGGTATCGCCTTTCTCCAGCGCCCAGATGCCCGCCTCGCAGATATGCCACGGCGTGACGAAATCGGGCTCGCCAACGCCCAGTGAGATGACGTCGTCCATGCCGGCAATGATGTCGAAATACTTTCTTATCCCTGAGGGCGAAAGCGCCCTTACTTTTTTAGAAATAGGATCACGTTTTACCATTTCAGTCTCGCATTTTTATGGATTTCAGGCTACAGCATGAATGGCTCGCGCTTCTTGCGGCGCTCATCGCCTGATAGAATCTCGCCGTCTTCCTTGTAGCGCTTGAGGAGGAAGTGCGTCACCGTGCCCTGCACTCCCTCGATGGTAGCCAGCTTGTTGGAGGTGAATGCTGCAACCTCGTGCAGGGTCTTGCCTGTCGTCAGTACCAGAAGCTCGTACGTGCCCGAAAGCAGGTACACCGTGCGCGCCTCGGGGAAGCGGTAGATGCGCTCGGCGATGGCGTCGAAGCCGACGTCGCGCTGGGGGGTTACTTTGACTTCCACCAGCGCCTGCACCTGATCGTCGCCCAGCTTGTCCCAGTTGACCACCGCTTTGTATTTGAGGATGGTACGGTTGGCCTCGGCCTGCTTGATGGCCTTTTTGACCGCGGCGACGGGCATGCCGGTCATGGTTGCGATCTGCTCCGGCGTCTTGCGGGCATCCTCTTCTAATATCTTGAATATTTCGTTGACTTTGGCGGTGTCTTTCATGGCATCCTCCCTATCGACGCGAATGACATATTTTACTTAATATAATGTGGTTAGTCCATACCTTTCAGGGAAATTATATGTAAATCGAGAGCGTTGAGAGGAGCTTAGTCAACCCCCTGGCCCCCACTCTTGGGGGAATTCGTTATCCAAACCCCCTGTTAGTCCCCCATACTTTGGGGGACTTTGAAAATTGGGGGACACCCCCAAACCCCCGCCAGAGGGCGATCCCTCTGGACTTCCCAGTTCTGATTAACGGTTGTTTTAGAAAAAGATAGGTGGACACCCCCTTCGGCAAGCTCAGGGCAGGCTCTAAGACCCCGGGAGGAGAGAAATCTCCTGCACCTCTTTTTTGAACCTGTCATGCTGAATGAAGCGAAGCATCTCGACTTTCAGTGGGGTGGAGATAACATACAGCTTCTTCAGTCGATAGCACAAAAACCACGGCAGGAGGAATCCTGCACTCTTTTATTTCTGTGCCAGCACGGCGAACGTTGTGAAATATCTGCCGCGGTAGTTGCAGCGCTGCGGGTCCCGGACGACCAGATTCGGGTTGTAATCGTGGCCGTTGACGAAGGTAAGGCCGCCTTTCTCGATCGTATCTACGAATATTTTTTCGATATCGTAGATGCTGTAGGCTGCGCCTATTCCGTTGAACATGAAAGCCAGGCTCCAGTTGTCCGTCTTCTGTCGCTTGGGGTCGTAGGCGTCGGAGGTGATGTACAGGTAGCCGCCGGGTTTAATGATGCGGCACATCTCTGCGAGTGTCTGCAGGGTAGCATCGATAAAGTCGTCGTGCGGTATAGGTTTCCACTTCTGGTCTGTATCGAGATGCTCTATGGTGGATGTGCATGTCACCAGGTCGAAGCTATCGTCTTTGTAAGGCATGTGCAGCATGGTGCCCAGATGCACGGCCACGCCGTCGCGGCGGCATTTGGCGCGAAACCCTTCTTTGTCGGGAGCGAAGGGTTGCGGATAGTCGATGGTGACGACATCGGCGCCAAGGCTCTTAAGGTACAGGCAGAAGGTGCTTTCGCCGGGCCCGGCATCCAGCACTTTGAGACCTTTGAAGTCGCCGATAGCATCGAGGAGCTTGCCGTACTCCCACACCTTGAGCCCCTCAATCTCAGCTTCGGAGAGGCGTGCATTCAGGTATGAATCGAACGCTTTCACTCCTTGTGTTTGCGACGATAAATAGTCGATCTCCCGTTTGTCGATGAATGTGTTCACTGTATTTCGTTTAACCGCCATATGTCTTCTTGTGTATGATAGCAAATCTCCAAGCGCTTTTCACTCTCTGTGCTACCTGACCTTGTCGCTTTTACGATGAAATGCTTTTCGCCCGGCTCGAGCCATTCCCGTTCGATCTTGGTGATTTCGTATCGTTTTTGATCCCATACGAAAGAGACTGGTCTGTCGGCATAGCTGCGGCCGGAATAGCAGGTGACCTTGATGATAATAGGATTTTTCATTATGAAATTTCAGTAAATTTTCTGTGCTTTTTTGGTGGAGGGAAGGTTGTCCAAACTCCCTGCTAGTCCCCCATACTTTGGGGGACTTTAAAAGTTGGAGGACACTCCCAAACCCTCGGTCCTTCCGCGGAAGAACACCTCTTTTTGATATGTTATTGCCCGACTTGATCGGGACATCTAAAACGTAGGGGCGATTCATCAATCGCCCCTGCCTGTTTTCATTTACTGTGAGCACAACGTGCCACAAGAGCAACCTCAGCAACCACTAGGTTTACAAATCTGTCCCTCAGGATTGCTGCTCACCTCCCATTTACAGCTATTGGCAGTAGATGGTGTGGCGTTGAGGAAATCCGGCACGAGTTTAGTCCACTCGATTTTTCCTGGCAAACCATTGGATGTAGGCCAATTGCCGTGGGCATCGAAATAGGCATCCAAGGCTACTTGGATGGCTTCCATATCGATCTCGCACTGTGTTTTTTCTGCGGTCGGCGATGGCAATGCAGTTTCAGTTGCCGTAGGTGTCGGTGTGTGTTCAGCTTCCGGTTCTTCCTTTGCAGCAAATACAGTAGCGATTGCTACTAAAGCTAAATATAATATGATAATTATTATAATAGGGACTTTCTTGGGGACTTTCATTATTCTATTTCCTCCTGGTTATTGCGCTATGCTAATGTCATTTCTTATTGTTGTCCTCTAAGGCCACCATGCCGTATCTGTATCTACATAAGGATTGAATGTGAGCGGGAGCTGATTCCCGCCGTCGGCATCCATTATGAATATATCGCTGTTGCCGTTATCCTTGGAGATATACAGTATTTTGGAGCCGTCCGGTGACCAGAGTGGGAATTCATCAACATCAGTGTCGCTGGTCAGCCAGCGAAGGTTATCGCCATCGGCATCCATCAAGTGTATATCATAGTTGTTGTTGCGGTCGGATGTGAAAGCGATTTTGCTGCCGTCCGGAGACCAGACCGGGGTTTCATCCACACCTGGCGTCTCGGTAAGACGCGTCTGGTTGGTGCCGTCGGCGTTCATCACGTAAATGTCGCTGTTGCTGCTGCCTCCGCTGCGGGAGGATATGAAGGCGATTTTGTTGCCATCGGGGGACCAGGCAGGTGCTTCATCGATACCGGCGGTGAAGGTCAATCGTGTCTGGTTTCTGCCGTCGGCGTCCATGATATAGATCTCCCTGTCGCCGTCACGGGTGGAGGTGAAGGCGATTTCGCTGCCATCTGGAGACCAGGCGGGTTCTGTATCGAGGTCAGGGCTGCCGCCGGTGTTAAAAGTGAGGCGTGTCTGGTTTCTGCCGTCGGCGTCCATAACATAGATTTCGCCGCTTCCGTCGCGGTATGAGCAGAATAAAATCTTGGCGCCATCGGGTGAAAACACTGGGTCTCGATCCCATCCCAGACTGCTGGTGAGACGGATCTGATTTATGCCGTCGGAGTCCATGATATAAATCTCTTCGTCATTATCGCGGGTGGAAACGAAAGCGATTTTACCCCCGTCTGGTGACCAGGCAGGGTGCCTGTCCCCGCCATTATTATAAGTGAGGCGCGTCTGATGTCCGCCATCAGCGTCCATGACATATATCTGGAAATTGCCATCGCGGTCTGTAGCGAAGACGATCTTGCTATCTGAAAGCGAAGGCGTCGGTGTAGCTGTAGTTGTTTTTGTCGGCGTTGGCGTTGGCTGGCTGGTTCCGCTTGAGCAGGCTATGCCTGATACCAGCACTGTCCCTAATATCAATAAGAAGAACGCTCTAATCAGTTTCATTTGGCACTCCCCCTTCCCGATTTTATAACTTCGGCCTTTGTTTATGCCACTCTGTGGCTTGCTCGTAGGCGTATGCTACACGGAGCAGCATCTCCTCAGAGAATGGTTTTCCCAGTATCTGCATGCCTACCGGCAATCCGTTGGAGAAACCTGCAGGTATTGATAAGCCCGGGATGCCGGCGATATTGATCGGCAG
>Ga0315294_10000817_pt1 | contig 33811 bp, 23 predicted proteins | sample YL17G13_40_MG_FD_203626 | JGI IMG/M metagenome (GOLD analysis project Ga0315294, IMG submission 203626) | Sediment microbial communities from Yellowstone Lake, YNP, Wyoming, USA - YL17G13_40 | ecosystem: Environmental > Aquatic > Freshwater > Lake > Sediment | place: USA: Wyoming | collected...
GTTCCGTGTTCCGCGTTCCGGGTTCCGGGTTTTAATTCCAACGCCGAAACTCCGAAACGCCTGTCCTGAGCAAGGGTAAACCCGAGCCGAAGGGCAGAAACGCCGAAACGCGACAGCTTGCTGGAGCATCTCCTCCCTCTATTAATAGCAAAAAATGTTCACGAGAATCGCGATTGAAATCGCTCGCACAGAATTGAATTTGAAAGAGAATCTCCGTTTTCGGGCAAATTGGCCGAATTTTAATCCCGCTAAACAGAATAAATTGACGTTAATTGTCAGCCACTTACGCGGGAAATTTGTTTAAGCTGGTTGAACAATAACTGCAAAATGCAGGGGTCTGAAGGCGAGCGCCGGCGGCGTCTGAAATCCAGGCGTTGAACGCGTTGTCTCCTGCCAGTCCGGTTGCGGAGCCGGTGGCGGAAGAGGAGGACTTGGTGAGCGCGGCTCTCAAATCAGCTATTTCTTGAACTTGGTCAGGTCGATGATTTCGATTCTGGACATATCATATCCGCCGCTGCCATCCTTTTTCATTGGATACACTTGGACAAGGGTGCCATCCGCATTTGTGCCTACAACCAGCCCTTCAAATTGGCCAATAACTTTTTCCTGTCTCAAACCGAAAATGACGTTGTTAATGCCGCCAGAGGTAACGCCGAAATAAAATATAAATGCGTTCAGTTCCTTGGATACGAACACCAGATTCAATTGCCGGCTGTTGCCCGCTTCCTCAACCATTTTTTCCCATTGAACCATTTCCGCGTTGTCACTCGTCCGGTATATCCCTGAAAGGCTGTTTTCAGTAGTTTTGTTCGCATAATATTTGCCGTCTTTGGAAAAATATATGCCTTTATAAGGAACAATCTTGCTGGCGCGCTTTGCTACGTCATATTGAACAACCTTGTCGTAGCCAGCGATGTAAATATTGCCATCATGATCGGACCAATTTACGTCAATGATATATTGCGGAATACCTTTCAATTCAATTTTTTGGCCACTCTTAAAATAATAGATCCAGATGCCTTCTTTAAAGTCCGGTGGCGGAGGAGTTCCCCGTTCCCCGAAAATATCTTCATTGAAAACAATGCCGTCCCCTTCTGGAGAAAAGCAAAAAAGATGTGCATTATTGAATTTAGCAATTTCCTTATTATTTTTGCGATCAACAATTACAAGCCGATAGATTCGATACGAATTCTTCGGAACAGTATTTATAATGCATGATCCCGAGAGCGCAAGTTTAGATCCTTGGGTGTCCAATGAAGCGACACCAATACCGCAGTTGCCCGTATTTTGTTTCAAGTTATATAATACCTTTGACTTGCTATAAAGATTGTGTTTGTACAACTTATACCAGTTCTTTTGCTCATTAACATGAACTGTCTCGTAAGAACATCCATCTGGTGAAATAAGTATTCTGGAACCACTGGAGCCGTTTGCAATGCAAAAGACAGAAATCAAAACTAGAATGATTATTGGACTGATTGAGATGTTTCTCATGATATATAGCCTCCTTTCTTGTTTTCGGTTCTAGGGCCAGTCAACAAATCGCACGTGAAAATGATCTTCATGGGCTCCTGGGTCTGAAATATTGCATCCATAATGTGCGATTAGATTTGCCTCTGAATCCGCAAGTATGCGTTTTGCTCCAGCTTTGCAGAGAAGATCAGTCAAGCGTTGCGTCTCGTCTTTGCTATATCCTTCGGGATGAGGAGGTTGTGGATTGAACGTATAATTAGATTCAGCTCCATCCGACCGAACATATCTAATATCGAGTTCCAGCCCATTCTCATGTCCGCCAATGCCAGGTCTCCAATACCCTCCGTCACGGTCGCACATATCTCCGATCGAAATTCGCGGACGCGGAACATTTACGGTCAACCCCGGCAGCAAATTCCATTCCCTGCCTACTCGCTCTATGGCTTGGATTGTGCTCAAGGTTGCAAAATCGTCTCCGATTCGTAAGTCATGGGTGGTGCCATAGAAGTGTCTATACCCAATTCCTTCATCAGGCAAACGCACTCCCCCACTTAATGAGCCTGATGCAGGTGTGCCTTTGGCCACTGAGGTGATGGTGGAGGCGTAGGAGGGGTTCAAAAAAACCGTGCCCCCTGCAAGTTGAATGATGCCTTCACTATTGGCCGCCTCCACCAGGTCGCTCATTTTGTCTCCATCCCGGTCAAACAGCGGCATCATTCCGATTCCTTCGGGACCGATCATGTAGGGGTTTTGGATAGCGGTATAAGCTGATGTGGATATGGTGCCCGTAGCGCCCACGGGCACTGCCAAGGCGTTCAAGATAATGATATGGCTGTCGGTCCACAGCGTTGAGAAGCAGGTGGCCAGCACCTTGTCGCCCACCGGTGTGTAAGCGATTTCCCTCATGCTTCCGGTGTAATAATTGGGCGCGGTGGCTGCAAGCACGTCAGGCGTTGAACCATTCAGTGCTCCGGTCACGCCGATGTTGTTGGTGTTGGTGAAAGCAATAAAGGCGCGTTCGCCAAGGTTGGAAATGGCGGCATCCGACCCGCCGTAACAAATCGGGTGCCCGGCGGCAGTAGTATCCAATACATCGTGGCCTTGCAGCTTAGGCGACGCCGGAAAAGTCCTCACATCCAGCCAGGTCGTGTCCTCGTCCGTATCAGTGCCCGCGCCTTTGTTAACCACCAGCACGCCCCAGGGCCATTCCACATTTGGAAACATCTGAGGCAAAACCGCAGTCCCATACGGCTGCTTCTGAGAATTGGCTTCATTGCCAAGAATGCCCTCGGTATAGTAATCGCCTTTCAAATAGAGAGTGTTGCTGTTGTCATCAACCAAATAATATCTTCCGCTCTCCAGTGCGTAAATCTTCCCGCTTACCGCCGCGTTACCGGTCGGAATTATCACATCCTCTCCGTCCGGAGTGAAATCGATATCCAAGAACGACGCGCCTTGCGTGAGCGCCTCCGGTTCAGCCTCCACCCCCGAGCAAGTGCTCCCGTCCACCAGCTTTTTCTTTATATAAATCATTCGTAAATGCTTGTCATTGGCAACGACAAGAGCGCGTGCCCCATCGGGACTCACCGCAATTTGCTGCGGATTTGTTATGGTATGGCCGCAGGCCAACGTCACATTCGCAACCTCAACCGTGTTGTTGTCCAGCGTGTCCAGGATGGTAACATTGCTGGTGCCGCGGTTGGCGATCAAGACCCATCTCCCGTCCGGGGTAACGTCCGCGGAATACGGCGTCGGACTTGTGCCCGGAATTGGAACCGTCTTCACGTACGAGTTGTTCCGGTAATCGATCACCGAGACGTTGTTGCTCTGACGGTTCGCAATATAAGCATAGGGCAGACCGAAGGTGAAAGGAAGCGCGTTGCTCGTGTTGATCCCGATGCCGACCGGACTTGTAACAAAAACATCTCCGGTTATCGCGCTGCCCGGAACCTTGATCTCAAAATTAGTCGCGCCCGGCTGCAAGCCCCCAACCTCAACCGTAACATAGCCCTGGGTGCCCGTAAAATATACATCGACCGTTGTTCCGAAATTTATTCCGGCAATCGTAACCGTGTCGCCTCCGATGGTGAAGTCCGGACGGATGGCGGTCAGGCCAATACCGGAAACGGCCTGCAATGCCGAGAAGACCGAGGAGGTGTATCCGGCGTTATGGAACAGGTCGCTGATTGAAACCTGCACGGTGTGCTCGCCCAAAAGGTCTTGTATGGCCATGCCTCCGGCCAGAAGGTCGCCGGGATGGGAATACCACTCCGCGCTTTCGGAATTGATGGTGAATTGCGCGGTCTGGTCAACGCCGTCAATCGTGATCTTCAACGTGCTCAGGTCCACCGCGGAGCCCAGGTCGTAATACTCCACCACAAAATGGATCGTCTCGGTCTGATACGACGCCCCGTCCGGAGGAGACACGATGGTGATCACCGGGGGCGCGCCGTCTTCGATGAGGAGGAGCGCGGAGTCAAATGATTGGTTGCCGGCGGCGTCGGAAATCCAGGCGTTGAACACGTTGCCGCCTGCAACTCCGGTTGCCGAGCCGGTGGCGGAAGAAGAAGTTTTGGTTAGTGTGGAGGTTATGTCCGTGTCGTTATGATAGACAAGGAGCGAATTGAGGTCAATGCCGGCGCCGGTATCGGAGTAGGTGATGTTGATGGTGATGGCGGTTCCGGTGGTAGCGCCGTCCGCGGGAGAGACAATGGTGAGCGTTGGAGGAATGGTATCGATGCGCCAGATGAGGACCGCTGGTGTCGGGTCGGTGTTGTTGGAGCCGTCAATCGCCCTAACCTCAAAAGTATGGCTGCCCTCAGCCAGGCCCAAGTAGCTTTGCGGACTTGTGCATGAGCTGAACCCCCCGCCATCGATCTGACATTCAAACGTGCACCCGCTCTCGCTGCAACTGAATTCAAAACTTGCGTCTTTCGAATTGGTTGGATTTGCCGGAGCGGAATTGATGAAAGTCTCTGGAGGCGTGATGTCGATGACGGTGATTTCCAAAAGCCTCGCCGCATCCAGTCGAGTGGGGAACCGTTGGCCGGGGACCAGGTATTCCATGTCGCCGGGGATATAGGCTTTGACGCGGATGACCTGGCCGTTGGAGCAGCCGGTGGCCCTGACCTTGACGGATGCAATTCCTAAGTCCGGGGCCTGCAAGGTCGGCTGATAGTCATAAGCGGCCGGATTGCGCCAGGCCCAAGTCGTGGCGCCGCCAACGGGGTCAAAACCGTAGATTTGAACGGTCGATGCGCACTGGCTGGTGGGGTCGATGGCAAAGATGATGCCGAACCCGGTCCTGGGCCAGTGGCCCGCGCCCGCGGAGGAGTAACTTACCGCGCTGATTGAAATCCCGACCGTGTCGGAGGTGTCGAGGTTAAGCCCCACGCTGTTGCCGGGGCGAGCCACCGGCTCGCCCGTACACTTCTCAAAATTTTTCACCGCCCTTTTGAATGTGCGAGCGACTTCAGTCGCGATAGCTATGTTTCTACATTGCCGTCGGAATCGCCCCAGTAGAACGACCCCGGCTTCTGAGCATGGGCGAGGACGGGAATCAGGAAGAGAAAAGAAACCAGAAATCCCCGAAGCTTTTTTGCAGTCACAAGCTTCAGCATTTTCGCCCCCTTTTTGCCAGGAAAACCGAATTGTTTTCCTTATTTGAAAATATATAGAAACCGGCATCAGTTGTCAAGTAAAAAAGTAAAAAGTCACTAATTTGGCGATTGGCATATGCGGCTTTGCGGTTATAATTGAATCGCGAGCAAGCTCGCTCGCACAATTTGGGCGAGCGCAGTTCGCCCGTACACACGTTCATCGTTTATCGTTACACATTCCTCTTCCCTCATTTCTCGTTTCTCGCCTGCGTCGAGCAAGCTCGCTCGCACAATTTTTTGCACCCTGATGTCCGCGGACTTTGTTGATTGTTGAGTTCTGACCCCAATTTGGGCCCCAATTTTGGCCGGGCTATTTGACTTTTTTATGCAAATGAAGTAAAATTAAGTTTCAAAGAGCTATAATTTATGGTTAATTGGTGGCAGGGGCTGGCCCTGGGGATTGTTCAGGGCTTGACGGAATTTTTGCCGGTTTCGAGTTCCGGCCATCTGGCCTTGGCGCAACAATTGCTGCCGGGGTTTTCCCAGCCGGGGGTGCTGTTTGACGTGTGCCTTCACCTTGCAACGGCGCTGGCGGTTGTGATATACTTTTACCAGGACTTGGTCGGACTTCTGAAGCGGAAAGCTGGAGGCGAGGTTTCGGTTATGAGCGGAGGCGGCGCGCTAAAGCAAGCGGACTGGAAGCTGATGGGGGCGATTGTCATCGCCACAATCCCGACCGGAGCGCTTGGCTGGCTTCTCAAGGACAGAGTCGAATCCACTTTCCAACAACCGATTTTTGTGGGCGGGTTTCTGGTCATCACCGCGCTCATGCTCTTCGGCGCGGACCTGGCGGCGCGTTGGCGGAAAGAATTTCTTCAGGGCCAAGACCCCGGGGGTTGGCAGTCAATCGTAATCGGCGTTGCCCAGGGCCTGGCGGTTTTCCCGGGGATTTCGCGCTCGGGCGCGACCATTTCCGCGGGGATTTTCACGGGCAGCCGCGGGGATTACGCGGCGCGGTTTTCGTTTTTGTGCTCGGTGCCCGCGGTGCTGGGCGCGGCCATGCTTTCGCTCTGGGATGAACGCTCGGCCATCGCCGGGTTCCAGGCCCCGGAGCTATTGGCATACGGCCTGGGGATGCTGGCGGCGTTGGTCGCGGGATATTTTTCGATCGGGCTGATGTTCAAGGTTGTCAGGCGGACAAGGTTGAGCTGGTTCGGAATTTACTGCGCGGTTGCGGGAGGGACGACCATACTGGTGATGTCCCTGCGCTGAGGGGGTGGCAGATGGCAGATGCGGAAAAAAGCAGGCTGGAGAGGTTCAAGCAGGAAATTCTGGGGGTTGCCCTGGTCTTTGGAGCGGCATTCCTTTTCCTCAGTCTCTTCAGCTACCACGCGGACGACCCGTCCTTTTTCTCCAAAGGCGGCGAGCAGGTGCGCAATTACGCGGGGCCAGTCGGGGCCTATTTATCCGCGACATTTTTCCAGGGCTTCGGGCTCGCGTCGTTTTTGATCTTCGTTCTCCTGTTCTTCGCCGCGGGCTACAAGCTGTTCCGGAAGGAGGACCTGATCCGGGGCCATTCCCGCGGCTGGCTGATCCTGCGCTGCTCCGGGATTTTCGCGCTGGTGATTTTTTCCTCGGCGTTTCTGTCCCTGGCCCGGACCGAGGTTCTCTGGCGCGATATCCACATCAAGTCCGGGGGCTGGATCGGGTATCTTCTGGGCAAGGCCTTCATCTCCCTGTTCAGCCCGGTGGGCGCGTTCGGGGTGCTTGTGCCCTTGATCCTGGTCAGCCTGGTTTTGGGTTTGCACCTGTCCATCACCAAGACCGGCCGGGCGATATTTGACGCGGGCTACAACCTCTACGACCTGGCCGCGGAACTTGCGCTTCGGCTCTGGCAGCGCCGGAAGCGGGGTCAGGAGGTTGAGGAGCAGAAGCGCATCCTTGACAGCCACAAGAGCCAGGACGAGCCGAAGATCGTTGAGCGGGTCCTGGTTGAGGACGAGAAAGCGGACAAGGACATATCTCTGACGCCGGGTCCGAGGCAGGCCAAGCTGAGCTTCATGCCCGGTCATTACAGCCTGCCCTCGCTCAAGCTCCTGGACGCGATCCCCTCGGGCAAGAAGCCGGTGGACAAGGACTCGATCATTTTGCGCTCGCGGCTTTTGGAGAAGAAGCTGCTTGACTTCGGGGTTGCGGGCGAGGTTGTGGAGGTGCTTCCCGGGCCGGTGGTCACCATGTATGAGTACAAGCCGGCCTCCGGGATCAAGCTGGTAAGGATCACCAACCTGGCGGACGATTTGGCCTGCGCCTTGAGCGCGCTCAGCGTGAGGATCATCGCTCCGCTCCCGGGCAAGGGCGTGGTCGGGATCGAAATCCCGAACCAGGACCGGGAGACGGTCTCGCTCAAGGAACTGCTGGCCTCGCCCCAGTTCCAGAACCTGAGGACCAGCCTGCCGCTGGCGCTGGGCAAGAACATCGTGGGCGAGCCTTTTGTGATCGACCTGCGCAGGGCGCCCCACCTGCTGGTCGCGGGCGCCACCGGCTCGGGCAAAAGCGTGGGCCTCAACGCCATGATCATGAGCGTGCTCTTCCGGTCCTCGCCCGACCAGGCGAGGATGCTCCTGATCGACCCCAAACGACTCGAGCTTTCCATGTACGAGGGCATCCCTCATTTGATGCACAGCGTGATTTCGGAGCCGAAGGAAGCGGCTGCGAGTCTGAAGTGGGCGGTGGCGGAGATGGAGAAGCGGAACGCGACGCTCTCGCAGTTCAGCTGCCGGAACATCGATTCCTACAACCACCTGGTTGCGGAGGCGAAGAAGGGCGGGAAGAAGCGCAAGGTCCGCAACGAGGACGGCTCGACCATTCCGCTGGACAAGACTCCGGGCAAATTCCCGACCGAGCACATGCCGCTGATCCTGATCATCATCGACGAGCTGGCGGACCTGATGATGATTGCGGCGCGCGACTGCGAGCTGAGCATCACCCGGCTGGCGCAGATGGCGCGGGCCGCGGGCATCCATTTGATCCTGGCCACTCAGCGCCCGAGCGTGGACGTGATCACCGGGTTGATCAAGGCCAATTTCCCGGCCCGGATTTCGTTCCAGGTCTCCAGCAAGATCGACTCCCGGACCATCCTGGACCAGAACGGCTCGGAAAAACTCTTAGGCATGGGCGACATGCTGTTCATGGCCGCGGGCTCCAGCAACCTGGTGCGCGTGCACGGGGCGTACGTGAGCGAGGCCGAGACCAAGCGGGTGGTGTCGTTCTGGAAGAAGCAGGGCCAGCCGGTCTATAACGAATCGATCATCGCGCAGGCGGTGGAGCTTGACGGCGAGGGCGAGGACGAATTCGGCGCGGACGAGCTTTACCAGCAGGCGGTTGAGATCGTGGTTTTGAACCGGCAGGCGAGCATCTCGATGCTGCAAAGGAAGCTGAGAGTAGGCTATAATCGAGCGGCAAGGATGATCGAGCGGATGGAGGCTGAGAGGATTGTCTCGGCCGCGGACGGGGTCAAGCCCCGGGACGTGATCATCGACCGGATGCAATACGAGGCCCGGATGCAAAACCGGATGAAAGGCGAAGCCGGCGCAGGATGAAAATATTGAAAGCAGCGGTGCTTTTGGCGGCCGGAGTTGCGGCGTTAACCGGCCATGGCCAGCCCTTGAGCCTGGAGCAGGTGGTTTCGAAGATGGACGAGAACTTCGCGAGGATCAATTCCTACTCGGCGAAATTTGACCAGGAGGTCTTGAGCGAGCAGTTCGGCAAGGCCATCAGCCGGGGCGCGGGAGAGCTTTTATTCCGGAAGCCCGGGAAAATGTCCTGGCGCTACAATTCGCCCGAGCCGCACCTCTACGTCACCGACGGCAAGGTGCTCTGGGACTACCTGCCCTCGGCCAAGCAGGCCATGAAGCTGGAGCTCGACCAGGCATTGTCTTCGCCCCTGCCCAAAAGCTTCCTGTTCGGAATGGGAAGGCTCCGGGAGCAGTTTGAGGTGAGCTTTGCCCCGGGCCAGGCTCAGGCCGCGCCCGCGGTCTATCACTTGCTGCTCTCGCCGAGGAAGGAAGAGGACCGGGCGGTGCTGGGGATCGTGGAGTTAAAAGTTGACGCCAAGACCTTTCTGGTCCGGGAAGCGCAGCTCAAAGACGCCATGGGCAACGTGAACGTTCTTCGCTTCAGCGCGATCAAGGTGAACCCGGGCATCGACCCGAAAGTATTTAAATTCACTCCGCCCAAGGGCGTGGAGGTGATCAGTCCTCCGGGCTTCTCCCCGCGGGAAAAGCCCAAGCCCAAAAGCGGGACGCAGACCAAACCGGAAAAGGGAGCTGACAAGAAATGAGCGAAAGCGGGACCAAGATTGAAGTCAGCATAGAAGAGGAACTGGAGCGCAGTTACCTCGATTACGCGATGAGCGTGATCATCGGCCGGGCCCTGCCCGAGGTGCGCGACGGTCTCAAGCCGGTGCACCGCCGCATTCTCTACGCCATGTACAAGGAAGGGCTGTTCAGCAACAAGAAATACTCGAAGTGCGCGGGCGTGGTCGGGGAAGTGCTCAAGAAGTATCACCCGCACGGGGACGCCGCGGTCTACGACTCGCTGGTGCGCATGGCCCAGAACTTCAACATGCGCTACCCCCTGATCGACGGCCAGGGCAACTTCGGGTCGATTGACGGCGACCCTCCCGCGGCCTACCGCTACACCGAGGCCCGGCTTTCCAAACTGGCCGAGGAAATGCTCGCGGACATCGAGAAGGAAACTGTAGACTTCCTCCCCAACTTTGACGAGACCACGGTGGAGCCGGTGGTGCTCCCCACCCGCATCCCCAACCTGCTCATGAACGGCGCCAACGGCATCGCCGTCGGCATGGCCACCAACATCCCTCCCCACAACCTCACCGAACTGGTCAGCGGCCTGGTGGCCCTGCTCGAGGACCCGGAACTCACGGTCAAGAAACTGATGAAGTTCATCCCCGGGCCGGACTTCCCCACCGGAGGCATCATCCACGGACGCGAGGGCGTGGTCGAGGCCTACGAGAAGGGCAAGGGCCTGGTGCAGATGCGGGGCAAGGTCTTGATCGAGACCCACGAGCGCACGGGCAGGACCAACCTGATCATCACCGAGATCCCCTACCAGCTCAACAAGACCCGGCTGATCGAGCGGATCGCGGAACTGGTGCACGGGAAAAAGATCGAAGGGATCAACGACATCCGGGACGAGTCCGACCGCGAGGGCATGAGGATCGTGATCGAGCTCAAGAAGGACGCCGAGCCCTCGGTGATCCGGAACCAGCTCTACAAGCACACCCCGCTCCAGGACACCTTCGGAATCATCAACCTGGTCATCGTCAACGGCCGGCCCGAACTGTTCACCCTCAAGCAGCTGCTGGAAAATTTCCTGCGACACCGGCGAGAGGTGATCGTGCGCCGGAGCCTCTACGACCTGAAGAAGGCCCAGGAGCGCGAACACATCCTGGAGGGCTTGAAAAAGGCGCTTGACCACCTGGACGAGGTGATCAGCCTGATCCGGAAGTCGAAGACCCCGGAAGAGGCGAAAGCCGGCCTGATCAAGAAGTTTGAGTTCAGCGAGCTCCAGGCCCAGGCCATCCTGGAGATGAGGCTGCAGCGTCTGACCGGGCTCGAGCGTCAGAAGATTCTGGACGAGTTGAAGGAATTGCAGTCGCAGATCAAATACCTGAAGGAGCTTTTGGAGGACGAGGACCAGATCAAGTCGGTGATCAAGAGCGAGTTGTTGGAGATCAGGGAAAACTACGGGGACGAGCGGAGGACCGAGATCATCGACAGGACCGAGGAGATCAAGCTCGAGGACCTGATTGCGGAGGAGGAGATGGTGGTTACCATCTCGCACCTGGGCTACATCAAGCGCAACCCGGTCACGCTCTACCGGGCGCAGCGCCGCGGGGGCAAGGGCAAGACCGGCATGACCACCCGGGACGAGGACTTTGTCGAGGACGTTTTCATCGCCAACACCCACGACCGGATGCTCTTCTTCACCACCCGGGGCAAGGTGTTCTCGCTCAAGGTTTACGAAATCCCCCAGGCCGGACGCGCGGCCAAAGGCAAGGCCATCGTCAACATGCTGGACCTGGAAAAGGACGAGACCGTGCAGGCGATCCTGAGCGTGAAAAATTTCGAGGAAGGCAAATACATCGTGATCGCCACGGCCAAGGGCCAGGTCAAAAAAACCGAGCTCGTGGCCTACTCCAACATCCGCGTCACCGGCATCATCGGGTGCGACCTTGACCAGGGCGACCGCGTGATCTCGGCCAAGCTCACGGACGGCAAAAAGGAAATCCTGCTGGTCAGCCGCCGGGGCAAGGCGGTTCGTTTCAAGGAGGACCAGGCTCGTCCCATGGGCCGGGCCACCAAGGGCGTGATCGGCATCCGGATGGACAAAAAGGACGAGTTGATTGCGATGGAGGTTGTGGGCGCGGGCACCGCGATCCTGGCCGCGAACGAAAACGGCTACGGCAAGCGCACCCCGGTCGAGGAATACACCATCCACCACCGCGGCGGCTCGGGCATGCTGGCCATGAAGCTCACGGACAAGACCGGCCCGATCGTGGGCGTGCTCCAGGTGGCCGAGACCGACCAGGTCATGCTCATCACCAACGGCGGCAAGATCATCCGCACCAAGGTCAAAGATATTTCCGTGATCGGTCGCGTTACTCAAGGGGTCAAGCTGATTGACCTGGACAAGAGCGAAAAAGTGGTCGGAATCTGCCGGCTGGCCGAGGATGAAGAAGAAGGCGAACCTGAAGCCGAAGCGTAGCAGGCCGCTGCCCGATTGCCTCCCTCCCCCTGGGAGAGACTGTGTCGCAATTATTCTGGCGAAAAATGAGGCTCGTTAAAATGCACCAGAATCGATACTCCGCCACGGCTGTCATACTCGCGCTGGTCGCTGTGGCGCTGCTCGCGGGCTGCCAGGACTCAAGGGCGCACCGACAGTTCGACCTGGCCCAAAAACTCCATTCCCAGGGAGCATACCTGGAAGCGATCAGGAACTGGGAGACCATTCTCGCATCCTGGCCAAAAAGCGCCTCCGCAGACCTCGCACTCCACCGCATCGGAAGAACTTACTACGTGGAACTCGACCAGCCCGACCGCAGCCTCGATGCCTTTGCCCGCCTGGTCAAAAACTATCCCCAGTCAGCATACGCCCCCCAGGACCAGGTGCTCATCACCCAAATCTACCGCAGCCAAAGACAATACGCCAAAGCACTCGCCGAATATTACCGGTTCCTCCAAATGTTCCCCGACGACCCCAAGACCGCGGAACTCTGGCACGACATGGTCACCTGCCTCTTCGAAGTCGGGGAATACGCGGCCATGAGGACCCAGGCCCAGGGCCTGATCAAAAAATTCCCGGACTCGCTCTATGCCCGGGACTGCGTGTTCTGGACCGGAGAAAGTTATTACCTCGACAAAAATTACGAAAAAGCCATCGCCAAATTCAAGGAATACCTGGATAAATACCCCGACGGGCCAATGGCCTATAAAAGCTGGCTCTCCATGGCCAGGGCAGTGGAGGAGGACGACCGCCTCGAAGAAGCCATCAAACTCTACCAGGAACTGCTCCAAAGATTCCCCAACGACAGAATCATCCAGTCTCGCCTCGCCGCAGCCCAACGCCGCTACCAGAACCGATTCGGATCAACAAAATAATTAAGCTTATTCACCACAGAGACACAGAGCACACAGAGAATTCAGTCTTCAATGTGCGAGCGACTTTCTTGTCCTCCGTAGCCTTGGCGAAGGAGGAAGTCGCGAATCCGACACCACGACACTACGTTTCTAATTGGGGGACGGACACTCCTGTCCGTCATATAACCAAGCATCAACTAGAGCGATGACCGCGAAGAAATATGTTATTTTAGAAATTGTGGTACTGCGGCACTTCTTTATTTTTGGCTTCTATCGCATTGATAAAAACAGATGGTTTAATATCAGGAGGCTGCCCATTTTTATAGATTTGCCGTTGCATTACAGCTGAAGACCTCTTTCTAGCGTGAAATAGATGGAGTTCCTCCTTTGCCCTTGTCATGGAGACATACATTAACCGACTTTGTTCCGCAATGCCTTCTTCCGATAAATTTTTTCTTGGCACGATCCCATCTTCCAAGCCAATGACACAAACAACATCTGCTTCTAAGCCTTTAGCCGTTTGCATCGTCATTAACTGGACCCCTGGCCCCTGTAGCACATCATCCATCCTTCTTGAAATCTCGACCCATGAATCTATCTCTTCCAACATGCCCTTAGTATTTTTCCATGGAGCAAGCTTATCAATTACTTCAGCCATGAAGGTTGGAGCGTCACCAGCGCTATTTAAAGAGAATATGTTATTGAAAGTGGAATAGGCTTTTGAATAAAAGTCATCTCCATTCTTTTGCTGATCTAAAGCTGCCCAATATCCATCGGATTTTCCGGATATTACCTGAATCCATAATTTGCTCACCTTGAGCAGTGCCGCTTCCCTTGCTGCCAGCTTCTCAGGCCTTTTTGATCGCTCAGACGGGATACCGGAATCAGGCGCGTCAATAAAAGCTTCTAGGCATTCCCGGAAGGCCATGCTATTCGATGTATCCATTAGCCATTCATAAAGTTCTGATATTAGTGGCAATCCTTCACCAGGGAGTGGAAGCGGCGCGCTATATGGTATTCTAGCCTTTTTGAGCTCGTTTACTATAGATTGCAAAAATTGTCTTTTCGGATAGAGGATTAGAACGCTGCGCGATGGGAGGGCCCTCTCAACAATTCCTCTCACAATAATTGCTTCCTTTACATCACTCGGGGTGTTGTGAACTTGTATTAATTTTCCTTCTTCATGCTCATATTCGAATTCATCCTTTGGTAGCCTGTCTCTGTCAAATTTAGCAACCACACCAAATGCCCCTTCAAGAATGTGCCTATGACATCGATAGGACTTGCATAAGGGTTTTATTTTAGCCCTATCGCCGAAGTGAGTTTTGAATTTTCTGATAAATCCCGGGGAACCGCCTCTCCAGGAGTAGATGCTCTGATCATCATCACCTACAACAAAAAGTCCTTCTAGCTGGCCCAAGGATAATAATTGAATGAGGTCAAACTGAGCTGAATTAATGTCCTGATATTCATCTATCAGTAATTGCTTACAATATGACCGATATTTATCAAGCAAAGCCTTGTCTCCTCTTAAAAGTTCACAGGCAAGAAGAATCATATCATCATAATCAACTGCTGAACATGATCTAAGAATCTCTTTATAGGTTTTGCAAATTTTGCACTTCGTTTCGTTTAGTGCAACAATGCATACTCCAAATTGTCGACACTTCGCGGTTTCTTTACCATCTGCCCGGCAAAAGCCCGATATCTGTGCAGCGTCACCGACGAGAATGTCTCTGGTTTTGTCTAAAAAGGCTACGCGAATATTTTCGTCAAATCCAATTTCTGGAGCCTTTTCTCTTATGATTCTGTAACCCAAACTATGCATAGTGCTAATAATTTTGGGCTGTTTTTCATGAGGGACAAACGTTTCTTTTTTATTAGAATCCGATATTCTTTCGCGCATGTTTTTGGCAGCAGCACCTGTGAATGTTATTACTGTGATATTTTCTGGGAGTATGTTTTGCTCTTCGACGAGATATTTCATTCTTTGTGCAAGCCGAGTCGTTTTGCCAGTACCAGGCCCCGCCAATATTAGTAGCGGTCCAGGTAATTTATGTAAATCGTCTTCCATTTCGATATTTCTCATTATTTAATTTTGAAGCAAGCAGTCGCTCTTCTTGAGCGTCCTAGACTTCTGGTCGGTCCCTCCTTTGTCCCCTGTGGGCGTTAAATGACGGACATGAGTGTCCGTCCCCCAATTGGACAAGATGGAGGACAGTCCTCCTTCGCTCTTATCTGACGAAGCCCGATGAGTGATTCTTCCTCCTTTCGGCTATGCCGTTATGCAAATTAGCGCGTTTTGAAAATGTTGTCAAGTAGGGGCGACCGGCCGGTCGCCCGTACACTAAATGACGGACAGGCATTCGGCAGGCTCAGCCCAAGAGAGTGTCCGTCCCCCTAGCGCGCTGTTTGAATTTTGAGATTGACATCTTGGTTGCAGTTGGTATGATTGGGTTGGAAAAAATTTCAAGGAGTTCTTTCCATGATGAAAAACGTATCCTCGGGAGTGGAGCGCATCATCCGCGCTCTGCTGGACACATTGAAGCCTCGCAAGCCCGGTTTTGACCCTTTGATTGAAGACGACATCATCCGAATGGCGGACGCTTTTCTGGGCGGGCTGCCCGTGCACATGAAGATTCTCATGCCGCTGGGCCTGCGCTTGCTCAACTACGCCACGCTCATTTTAATGTTCCCCACCTGGCGCACCTTCTGCCGCATGTCGCGCGAAAAGCGCGAGAAATACATCATGGGCTGGGCCGAAAGCAGCATCCCGCTTAGGCGCGACCTGATCAAGGGCTTCAAGGCCATTGTGCTCACCGGGTTCTACACCCACCCGATTGTGCTCGCGCATCTGGGCATGGACCTGGAGGCGCACCTCAAACGGATCAACGTGCAGGACATAAACACCCCGCCCACGGTCGCCTGCAGTGAGGAAGCCGCCAAGTATTTCACGGAGTTGGAAAAGAAGGGCGAGTGGGGTCCGTCCGGGGGGCTGCCCGGGCACCAAATCAAATACCTTTCGCCCAAAGAAGTTAAGTGAGGAATAGACCATGATTATTACCGGAGACCAGATCACCAAGGATACGGTTGAACGCTGCCAGGTTGTGATCATCGGCTCGGGCGCGAGCGGGGGCTGCATCGGGGCTGAGCTTGCCGAGGCCGGTGTTGAGGTGATCATTTTGGAGGAAGGTCCGCATATCGAGAGCAAGGATTTCAGCTTGAACCCCGCGACCATGATTATCAAGACTTACCGCGACGCCGGCACTTCGATGATCATGGGCGCGCCCTCCATTATTTTCAACGAGGGCCGGTGCGTGGGCGGGTCCACCGTGATTAACGGCGGCATGTGCTGGCGGACTCCGGAGAAGATCATCCGGCGCTGGCAGTTGGAGTTCGGGCTCAGCGACATCACGCCCAAGGCCATGGAGCCCTATTACGAAAAAGTCGAAAAGATCATCAGCGCCACCGGGCAGCACCCCAACTCACTCAGCAAGTCCGACATGCTCTTCCACCAGGCCGCCCGCAAAATGGGATACCTCATCCGCCGCAACAACCGCAACCAGAAAAACTGCACCGGCGAGGGATTGTGCCCGTTCGGGTGCCCCATCGAACGTAAGCGCTCGGTGCTGGTGACCTACGTCCCCATGGCCATGGCCGCGGGCGCAAGACTCTACGCCGACTGCAAGGCCGAAAAAATCATCGTCAAGAACGGGAGAGCGGTCGGGGTTGAAGCCTCGGTGCTCGACCGCGCAACCGCCAAGAAGAAACACAAGATGACCATCCAGGCCGACCTGGTGATCCTGGCCGGAGGCGCCATCCAGACCCCGGCGTTCATGCTCGGGAACAAGGTCGGAAACTCCAGCAAACAAGTCGGCAAAAATTTCCTCTGCCACCCCAACATCAAGACCATCGGCCTTTTCGACCAGCCGATCTATCAGTGGAAGGGCGTGCACCAGGCCCACCAAATCCATGAATTCCTGGACGAGGGTATATTGCTGACCATGGTTGTGGTCCCGCCGTTTGTAGCCGGACTCAGCCACCCGTCCTTCGGCCGCAAAAACCTCGAGATCATGGAGCAGTGGAACCACATGATGGTCGGAGGGTGCCTGGTCGACGACACCACCTACGGCCGGGTTTACCGGCTGCCCTGGGGAGCGCCGCTGCCAACCTACCAGATCGACAACATCGAGTTCGAGAGAATCCTGCGCGCAACCGCGCTTTTGAGCGAGTTGTATTTCGTGGCGGGCGCGAAAAAGGTTTTGCTCCCGTTCTTCCAGCTCCAGGAGATAAACTCCATCGACGAGATCAAGAAGATTTACGAATACCCGATCAAGAAGGCCGAGATCGAGCTCTACACCGTGCACGCCTTTGGCACCACCCGCATGTGCGCGGACCCCAAACGCGGAGTGGTGGACCAGTTCGGCAAAGTGCACGACACCGACCGGCTGTTCGTGATCGACGGAGGCATCATCCCGACTTCCCTGGGCGTCAACCCCCAGGAGACCATCATGGCCCTGGCCACCAGGTCCGGACAGCATATCCTGGAGAACCGGGAAAAATATCTAAGTTGAGGAACCGCTGCTCTCCGGGAAAAATTCTTCCGCTCCCTGAGCGCCGAGCACTCCAAAGCGCCCGCTCGCGTGACAGCTATTGCAATTGGATTGCCGCTTTGGTAACATGAATCGAAATATTATTGAGGATTAAAGTCAATCCCGTTTTGCGGCAGGAGGGGAGGATGAGGGACCAATTCAGACGTTTATGCTTTCTGGGACTGGCGAGCGCGATGTTTCTCTACGCTCTCGGTTCCCATCAGAAATCAGCCCCTAAGCCAAAATTCGACGAGAATAAAATACTCGCCGACTTCGCCAAAGTTTACTCGGGCAAGAACAAGCCGCGCATAACCATTTCCGTCAACCGGGAGTTGGGCGCGGAATTCTCGGAATACAAGGTTGCGTCGCGGACCCAGGGCGAGGTGACCGGCAAGCTCCAGGTCGGCAGCAAGGAGAGGACCATGCCGGCCAAGGACGGGACCGGTGCGGACATAGTCCCGCGCAATTTGCTTCCGGGCAAATCCGCGGCGGAAGCGAAGCGGGATTACAATGCCCAGGCGAAAGCAACAGGGAAAGACCAGGAAAAGGAAAAGTCTGCGGCGGGCAAAACTGAAGAGAAAGCCGCGGCCACGCCCGAGACCGAAGCCAAGCCGGAACCCGCGGCTTTGGAAGCGAAGTCCGAGGCAGCCGAGTCCAAGGAGCTGGCGCCGGCCAAGACCGACGCCGCGGATGCCAAAAAGAGCGGCACTGCTCCCGCTCCGGCAGAGGCCCAGCCGGAGACCAAGCCTTCCGGAGAAAAAAAGGCCGAGACCGCGGAACCCAGCCCGACTCAAGCCAAGCCCGGGGAGGCCTCGCCGGAAACCGCCAAAGCCCCTGAGCCCGATGTCGGCAAGGACGGCAAACCAACCGGAACCGTAGCGGAAAGCAAGGCTGCTGAGAAGTCGGGCGCAGCCGCTGTCGGCAAGGAAGAAAAAAAGATCGAGCCCGAAGCCGCTGATAAGAAACCGGCCTTGGCGGAAAGCAAGGCTGATCAAGGCAAGAGCGGGCCAACGGCAACCGAGGATGCCAAAGAAGAATCAGGCGCTTCAGAAGAGGACGTTGCTGACGCGGAGTTGGAGGACGACGAGGATTACGGGGACGTTGCTGATGAGGATTTGGACGATGAAGGCGCTGATGAGGAGTCGGGCGATACGGTTGCGGTTGGAATGAAATTTGAATCGGTTGAAATCCGTTCCGAGCTGCCGGCCGCGGAGCGGGAGTCCTTCTTTTCCGAGGGCATGCTTTGGAAATTCCAGAACGCATTCATGGCTCCGTTCCTGGAGGCCAAGGTCAAAATCGTGGACCGCACCACCATCGTCCGCCAGGCCGGTCTGGAGGAACTGAAAGGCAAATCCACCAAGGATATCGACCGGGTGGCAATCGAGATGAACGCGCTCAACAAGTACACCGACGTCTATCTTGAAATTTTGATCGCCAAGGACTTGAATTCAGGCAGCGGATACGTTTTCAAGGCGGACGCTAAGGACTTCAAGACCGGCGAGCTGATCGCCTACGCCACCCACGAGGGCATTGTCAAGGAAGAAACCAAAAACGTGATTCTCAACCCCACCACCGGAAAGTCGGTCAAGAAAAAGATGAAGTCGCTGGACGTGGAAGCCACCGCCCGCAACATCGCGCTCCTGCTCATGCAGGGCATGACCAGCGCCTGGAGCGAATAGCCCAAAGCCGCCGGCCCGTCATTTTCCTTTTTTCTTGGCCCGCTCCCAAAGCGCGTCCATTTCCGCAAGCGACATGTCCTTGAGCTCGCGGCCGAGTGCCTTCGCCGAGGACTCAATATAATGGAACCGGTCTTCAAACCGGAGCGTGGCCTTCTTGAGCGCGTCCTCGGGGTTGACCTTGAGAAAGCGAGAGAGGTTGACCACCGCGAAAAGCAAATCGCCCAGCTCGTGCTCCTGCTCCTTCCGGCCCGCGGCCGCAACCGCCTTTTCCAGCTCCTTCATCTCCTCGCGGATTTTTCCGACCACCTGGCCGGTGCGCTCCCAGTCAAACCCCACCTGCGCCGCGTTGTCCGTGAGCCTGCGCGCCCGCAGCAAAGCCGGAAGCGTGGACGGGACCTCACCCAGCACCGAACTCTCCGGCCGGCTTTTCTTCTTGATCTCCACCCATTGCTTTTTGACTTGCTCGGGAGTGGCAACCTTTTTCCCCCCGAATACGTGCGGGTGGCGGGCAACCATTTTTCGGTGGATGCGGTCAACAACCTCGGAAAGGTCGAATTGTTTTTTTTCGGAAAAGATTTGCGCCTGGAAGATGATCTGGAACAGGAGGTCTCCCAGTTCGTCGGCGACCCGGTCGGGAACCCCGCTCTCGATCGCCTCCACCAACTCGTAGGCCTCTTCAATGATGTAAGTTTTGAGCGTTTCCGGCGTCTGCTTCTTGTCCCACGGACATCCCTTTTTGCCCCTGAGCCTGCGCATCAACTCCACAAGCTCTTCCAAACTCGCTCGCTCAGGCAAGTTTCTCCTCCTCCCCAAACTCAATCTCCATATTCCGGAATTGCTTCCACAAGCGCCGGAACCGCGCCCGATAAATCAAATCGTAAGTCTCAGCCTTGTCCGGGAACTGCTTCAAACAATATTCCCGGAGCGCTTTTTCTTTCTCAAAAAAAATTTCCAGGCTGACGCCCTTCTCAATCTCCCGGCATAAGTCGTCCGCTTTTTTCTGGAGCGCCCGGAGCTTGAATTCCTCCAGACCTGATTCCCCGGGACGGGATTCCTTTTTCAAAGCGCCGCCCTCATTCTTTCCGGGACAACCGCGGCCGGAGCCTCCAGGCGGGATTTTTTCAGCTCGAGCAGTTTTTTCATGACCCATCCCAACTCGGCCCTTCGGTCAATCCCTCCCAGGGCATTATGCAATGCGAGGAAAGCTTTGTAAAGTTCGTTGTAAACCTGCCGGTTATTTTCTTTGGGCTGGAAGACGCGGGGCTGGATGCGGCACATCCTGGCCTGCGCTTCCTGGACGGTGGCAAAGCCGCCGGCTTCCCTGCCGGCAACCACGCTCGCGAAAATTGCGGCGCCCAGGGCCGCGGCTTCGGAGTCCTGCGCCAGCCTGATCGGACGGCCGAGCACGTCCGCATAAATCTGAAGCAGCAGGTCGTTGCTCGCGGTTATGCCCCCGGCGAAGACCACTTCCTCAACGTTCAACCGGTGCCGGGTCATGCGCTCGATGATCACCCGGGCGCCGAACGCGGTGGCTTCAATCAGCGCGCGGTAAATTTCCGCGGGCGTGGTCCTGAGCGATTGTCCCAGGATCAGGCCGGAGAGCCGGGTGTCCATGAGCACGGACCGGTTCCCGTTGTTCCAGTCCAGGGCGAGCAGACCGCTCTGGCCGGGCTTGAGCCTGCCGGCTTCCCGGCTGAGCGCCTCCCGGTCCGTGTCGCCGGGGCCGGCGGTTCTGAGGAACCAGTCAAAAATCTCGCCCACCGCGGCCTGTCCGGATTCGATCCCGATCAATCCCGGGATGACCGAGTCTTCCACCACGCCGGGAATGCCCGGGATGCTTTTGATCCGCAGCGCCCGGGGCGCAACCGTCAGGTCGGAACTGGCGGCATCGAGAATCTTCACCAGCCGTCCGGGCCGCACGCCTGCCCCGACTGCGGCGCAATGCGCGTCCAGGGCGCCCATTGCCACGGGTATCCCGGACTTGAGACCGAACTTTCGCGCCCATTGTCTGGACAAAAACCCCGCGGGCTCGTTGGAGGCATGGGCGACGTTGGGCAGGTTGTTGCGCAGGGCGACCAGGCCGTTATCGAACTTATTGAGGAATTCTCGGTCCGGGTATCCGGCCCAGGCGCGGTGGAACATGGCCTTGTGTCCCGCGGCGCAGATGTTGCGCTTGATTTGTCCGGCCGCGGTGTTTTTCGTGAGCAGCGCCGGGATGTAGTCCGAGGCCTCGGCCCAGGTGTCTGCGGCGTTGAACACCCTGGGCGCAATTCTCGCGCAGCGCAAGACCTTGGCCCAGAACCATTCCGGGGAATAAGTCCCGCCGTACATCGATAGGTATCCGGGCCTGATCACCCGGGCCTTTTCCGTGATCTCTTGGGCCTCGGCCCAGGACGAATGGTCCTTCCAGAGCCAGGCATAGGCATTGAGGTTTTTGGCGAACTCGCCGCGGAAAGCCAGAGGGGTTCCGGCCCGGTCAAGGGGCAGCGGGGTGGAGCCGGTGGCGGCAACGCCGATGCCGATGATATTTTCCCGGGAAAAGCCCAGGCCCGATTTTTGGCCGCGTTTGAGCGCCGCGTTAATGGCCCGGGTCATGGACCTGACCCAGTCGCGGGGGTGCTGGCGCGCCACCAGTTCGTCGCGCGGGTCAAGGAAAACCCCGGCCTCGCCCCCGGTGTAATCCGCAGAGGCCGAGGCGGCCTTCCGCCCGGTCCGCGCTTCAACCGCCAGCACGCGCGCGCAATGAGTTCCGAAGTCAATCCCCAAGACAAATTTTCTGGCCATGCGCCCGCCCCTTTTGCCCGTTAAAATCTAATACCTCGAATGGCGATCTGCAAAGATTAAACCGGGTCAGGCCGAAATCCCGAATTCGCGGGGTCAGGCCCAAATTCATGGGGTCAGGCCGGTCAGGTGGGGTCAGGCCTTAACTTCGCAGTCCGAGCTTCGTTGTTAAGGCCTGACCCCGAGAATTCCTGACCGGCCAGACCCCTCGGGCCTGACCCCATGGGATTTCGGCCTGACCCCAAAAATTCTAGGCCTGCCGCATGCCTTTGACACTCCGGCAAAATCATTCAAAATATCTGGAAGGCTGTTGAAAAAAGTGAGGGGTCTGGCCTCAGTATTTTTGGGGTCAGACCCCAACGACGCAGTTCGGGCATCGAAGTTGGGGTCTGACCCCGTTCGGCCTGACCCCATGTTATCAACAGCCGCTCATAAGCCATGATGGATTTGATCAAATTTTTTGTGGATTTTTTCCTCCACCTGGACGTGCACCTCGGACAGGCCATCCAGACTTACGGGACCTATATCTACGCCCTGCTTTTCGCCATTGTGTTCTGCGAGACCGGACTGGTGGTTACTCCCATCCTGCCCGGGGACTCCCTCTTGTTCGCGGCCGGCACCTTCGCGGCCATGGGCAGCCTCAACGTCTGGGCCCTGTTCGGCATCTTGTGCGCGGCCGCGGTGCTGGGAGACACCGTCAATTACTGGGTCGGCCACGTCATCGGTCCGCGCGCCTTCCAGATCGATACCTGGTTTCTCCGCAAAAAATACCTGGACCAGACCCACGCCTTTTTTGAACGCTACGGAGGAAAGACCATCATCATCGCCAGGTTCGTGCCGATCGTGCGAACTTTCGCCCCGTTCGTGGCCGGAGTAAGCAGCATGACCTACGCCAAGTTTTTAAGCTACAACGTGATCGGCGGAGTAATGTGGGTGACCGCCTGCGTCTTCAGCGGTTATTTCTTCGGCAACATACCCATCGTCAAGAAAAATTTCACGCTTGTCATCCTCGCCATCATCTTCATCTCCGTCCTGCCTACCATCATCGAATTCATCCGGCAAAAGTATTTCGCAAAGAAGTCAAGCCCCGGACCCGCCCCGGAATAGAGCCGCCCAAACTCAAATGCTTCCAGCCCGTGCCATGGCCAGGCGCCACCGGTTCATGGTCCGGGACGAATGAACCTTTTCGGGAAATGAGCTATACTGCCTGAAAACACGGAGAGCATCCATGAAAAAATATCTGTTTGTACTGATGCTGGGGTTCTTTGCGGCTTGCGCCGCGAACGCGGGAGAGTTGCTGGACAAGGCAAGAGCCTATGACAACTGGTACCAGAATTGGCATTCCTCCGGGTACGGCGGCACTTCGGAAACCGTCTTCACTGACCCGGGCCTGACCAAGGTCCGGATACTCGATGGGATCGGAGATTCCACCGAGTGGACCGGGACCTACCTGGAGGCCGAGGCCTTCCGCTACGCGGTGGAAAAATCGCCGGAGGCCCTGGCCAACGCCAAGAAGGCTTATTCCGCGCTCCACGCGCACCTGCTGGCGACCGGCCGGGACGGGTTCCTTTCCCGCTACGTCGGCCCCTTGAAGGAGCCGTATTTTTTGGGCGGCGAGGCGGCGTGTAAAAATGAAGACCGTTGCCACGTGATCAGTTGCCCTCCGGGCCTGGGCCTGGGCGAGGCCGAAAAATGTTTCTGGATCGGGGACACCAGCCGGGACATGTACATCGGGTATTTCACCGGCGCGTCCGCGGCGTACGATTTGATTGATGACCCGGAGCTGCGCTCATGGATCAGGCGGGACGTGCGCAGAGTGATTGACCGGTTGCTCACGGACGGCATGACCATCGTTGACGTTGACGGCAAGGTCACGGGCGCGGGCCATCCCGGACCGAACCTGAGGCTGAGCTGGCTCTTGATCGCCTCGCGAATCCTCGAGGATGAATCGCTCCAAAAGCTCTACCTCCGCGAGTTCGCCAAAAGCTGGGGCAGCAACATTTTCTATTCCGACCGCTACCTGAACCTCTATTTCGAATACTTCGCGTTCAAGCTCGACCACGACGTCTATTACAGCCTGATGCGGCTGGAGCAAAACCCCGCGCGCAAAAAATATTACCGGAAAGTCTTCCGCAACCATGTTTACAGCTACACCGAAAACTCCGACAACCCCTGGTTTGATTTCATCGCCATGGCCGGAATGAACGAGCAATGGCCGGAGGTGATCGAGCAAAACGCGCGCGTGCTCAAAGCCTTCCCGGAGCCGCCCAACCGGCTGAAGCCCGTAAGCATTGAGCCGAAGCCGGTGTGGAAAGCCTCGGAAGGGCTTTGTGAGGCAAATTACAATCTAGCCAAAGCCGCATGCGGGCTCCGGCTCCTGAAAAAAGATTACAAGGTCACCGACCTCATGTTCTTCCATCCGGTTTCCCGTGAGCCGCAGCAATTTGAGGGCCGGCCGGTGGAGGACTTCATGTGGCAGCGCGAGCCCAACCGGATCGCGGACGTTTATCAGCATGAATTCACTTGCGGCGAGATGAAAGATTTCCCGCGCAAGCAGGTCTGCGGGAACCCGGCTTTTGGCCGGGAGCGCGTGGCCGAGGAATCCCGAAAGGGTTATAAGGTTTACGCCGGCGTGGACTACCTCGCGCCCTACTGGATGGGGAGATACTACGGCTTCATCCCCGCCGAATGGTAAAACTGGTCAAGCAGTTAAATCCGGCAAAGTTGGCGGGGCGGAGCTATGAACAGATTAACCAATTTCACCAGTCTTGCCAATTTGACCGGTTCATTTCGCGGCAAAGAGTCTGGCGGCCTGGGAGATTTTTTCGGGCGAGCCCAGCACCACGATCAGGTCTCCGGGTTCGAGCACGGTATCGGGGTCGGGGTTGGAGTTGAGGGCATCCCCCCGCTTGAGCGCGAGCGCGGTCACGCCGAATTTCCTGCGCAGCCCGATCTGGGCGAGGCTTTTGCCCGCGGCCGCCGAGTTTTCGCGGATGCGCAAGGTTCGGGTGTCCAGTTCCGGGATTTGCACTTCCAGCTCGAAAAGTTTCTCGGGCCGGCGCCGGAAATTGCGGAATTTGCGGTAGCCTTCGGCCCTGATTTGCGAGACGAATTTCTGGACCTCGTCCTCCGGGACCATGTATCTTGCCAGCACTCGCGCGAAGACCGTGACCGAGGTCTCGTACTCCTCGGGAATCACCTCGTTGGCTCCGAGCTGGTAAAGCGGGGGCATCTCAAGGGTGAACCTGGTGCGGGCGATTATGTGCATGGCCGGGTTCAGCCTTCGCAGGTTGGCGGTGATCCTGCGGGTGGCGGAAGCGTCGGCGATGGCCACCACCGCCACCCGGGCCTTATCGACCGAGGCGGCCTTGAGCACCGCGTCGTGCACGCCGTCGCCGAAGATGATGGGCACGCCCCCGGCTTTTTCCCGGCGCACGGTCTCCGGGTTCATCTCGATCACCGCGTAATTGATGCCCGCGATCCTGGCCGCCCTCGCCACGTTCCGGCCGATGATGCCGTAGCCGATGATCACCAGGTGATCTTTAAGCTCCAACTTGCCCGGCCCGGCCCCCCTGCGGGGAAACGCTTCCTTTTTGAGCCTCTCGGGAAAGGGCAGCTTTAGCAACTGGTCGGCAAGCGCGTCCGGCCGGGCCATCATCAAAGGGGTTGCGGCCATGGTCAGGACGGAGACCGCGAGAAACAGCTGGTATAACTCGGGACTCAACAGTCTCAGGTCCATTCCGGTCTTGGCCAGGATGAAAGAGAATTCACCGACCTGACTCAGAGCCGCTCCGGCCAGGATGGCGATGCGCAGGGTGTAGCCCGCAAGCGCATTGGCGGTGGCCGCCACCACGAACTTGTAAAATATGACCGCGGCCGCGATCAGTATTATGAGTTGCCAATGCCCTGTGAAAAAATCGAGGCTGAGCAGCATGCCGATGGAGACGAAGAAGAAGCTGAGGAAAATATCGCGGAAGGGCATCACGGTGCTGAGTGCCTGGTAGCTGTATTCGGATTCGGCGATGATGAGTCCTGCGAGGAAAGCCCCTAGTGCGAGCGATAGTCCTGCCATGTTGGTGAGCCAGGCCACGGCCAGGCAGATGGCGACGATGGTGAGCATGAACAGCTCGGGCACGCGCGTACTTGCAATCTGGTAGAGCAGCTTGGGCACCAGCCACCGGGCGCTGATGTAAGCCAGGGCCAGGATCGCGCCGGCGCGGAGCGCAAACCACAACAGGGGCCTGCCCGGGGTCATGCCGTTGCCGGCGAGCACCGGTATGAAGAGCATCATCACCACCGCGATGATGTCCTGGAAGATCAGGATGGCGAGCGTAACCTGCCCGAAAGGGGTATCGACCTGGGCCTTTTGCTGGAGGATTTTCAGGACAATGGCGGTGCTGCTGAGCGAGACCAGGAACCCGGCGAAAATGGCCTCTCGCGCTTCCAGGCGGAACAGGAGCAGCATGAGAGCGGCAATCACAATGCTGAGCCCGACCTGGAGCGATCCTCCGAGCAGCGCGGCGCGGCGGAGGTGGAGTAATTTTCGCATGGAGAACTCCAGGCCGATGGTGAAGAGGAGGAATATCACGCCGACCTCGGCCAGGGTCTCAACTTCTCCGGGGGCTTCGACCAGCTTGAAGCCGTGGGGCCCGGCCACCACGCCGGTGACCAGGAATCCCACGATCACCGGTATCCGGAGCTTGTTGCAGATGAACAAGACCGCAAGCGCCAGCGTGAGTATGACCAGGATGTCCCTGAGCAAAGGAAAATACATTTGGTCTTTTTCTCCCGGCCCGTCAGGTCAATTACAATATTGCCTTGATTTTTTCAGATGCAAGAAATGCGTTTCCGGCGTTTGCATGTCGCTGAGTTCGGAAGTTTACTCGTGCTACGTAGCGTAGCTACTACGCAGAGTAGCAAAGGTTGAAGAATTGTGCGAGCGAGCTTGCTCGCGACGCCGGTTTGTAACTCCCTCATCAGCCGATCAATTCCACGATCTTGTCCAGGACTTTATAGCTGAGTTCGAGCTTGGTCATTTTGGGCAGGTATTCGGCCCGGCCCTTGCGAGGGAGGATGGTGGCGATGTTGGTGTCCACGTCAAACCCCGCTCCCCTCTTGCTCACGTCGTTGGCAACGATCAGGTCCAGATTTTTTTCCTTTAATTTTTTCTGCGCGTTCTTGACCAGGTCCTCGGTCTCGGCCGCGAACCCGACCAGGATTTGTCCCGGGCTCTTTTTTCGGCCCAGCTCGAAAATGATGTCCGGCGTTTTTTCCAGTTCAATCGCCATTTGAGCTTTTTCCTTTTTGATCTTGGCCTGGACTTTTGCCCGGGGACGGAAGTCAGCCACCGCGGCCGCGCCGATCACAACCTGTGATTCGTTGAAATGCCGGTCCACCGCTTTTTTCATCTCCGCTGCGCTCTCCACCTTGACCAGCGTGACTTCCATCGGCGGCCGCAGCGCGCTCGGGCCGGAGACCAAAACCACCTCCGCTCCCCTGGCCCGGGCCGCGCGCGCCAGCGCGTAGCCCATTTTTCCGCTCGAGCGGTTGGATATGAACCTGACCGGGTCAAGCGCCTCCCGGGTGGGGCCGGCGGTGATCATGATGGTCTTGCCCACGAGGTCCTTGGGGGCGAGCATGTATTCGCAGCCTTCAACAATGACGTCCGGCTCGGGCAGCCGGCCCTTGCCTTCCCAGCCGCAGGCCAGTTCGCCTTCCCCCGGCTCCAGGATTTTGGCCCCGCGGTCCTTCAGGGTTTCCAGGTTGGCCTGGACCGCGGCGTGGCTGTACATGTTCACGTTCATGGCCGGGCAGATGAGCGTCTTGGCCTTGGTCGCCAGGTAGAGCGTGGAGAGCAGGTCGTCGGCCACGCCGTGCGCGAACTTGCCGATGATGTTGGCGGTGGCGGGCGCGAGCACCAGCAGTTCCGCCCGGTCCGCGAGCTCGATGTGGACCAGGGGCCCGGGGCCTTTTCCAAACATTTCCTGATAGACCGGCCGCTGGGACAAGGTCTCAAACGTGAGCGGGCTTACAAACCTGGCCGCGTTGCCGGTCATCACCACCTGGACCTTGGCCCCGGATTTGATCAGGAGCCGCACCAGTTCGCACACCTTGTAGGCCGCGATCCCCCCGCTCACCCCCAGCAATATTTCCCGGTTCTTTAGCATGTCCCCTCTTTTACCCGCGACTTCGGCCCCGGGTTTTCTCGGGGTCAGGCCCCAACTTCGATGTCCGGGCTTTGGGGCCTGACCCCTAGTTTACTCCAATTCCCCGCCTTCCTGCAAAAAGGGATTGAACTTCTTTTCCTGCTTGATGGTGGTGGGAGGGCCGTGGCCGGAATAAACCTCGCAGTTGTCGCCCAGCGGGTAGAGCCGGGTCTTGATGCTCTTGATCAACTGCTGGTGGCTCCCGCCCGGGAAATCACTCCGGCCCACGCTGAACTGGAACAGCAGATCGCCCACAATCGCGACCGTCTCCCCCTTGACCTTGAGCGTGATGCTCCCCGGCGAATGCCCGGGGGTCTCAAGCACCTCCAGCTCGATGCTCCCGACCCTGACCACGTCGCCTTCCTTGAGAAAGCCCGAAGGCGCCGGAGATTGCTCAGCCTCCATCCCGAAATGTATGGCCATGGAACTCATCTGCCCCAGCATTTCTTTTTCCGCCTGGTGGATATAAATGCCCGCGCCCGTGGCCTGGGACAGCCCCTTGTTCCCGCCGATGTGGTCAAAATGAGCGTGGGTGTTGATGATCATCTTGCAATTCAGGCCGTCCTCGGCAAGCGCCCCCAGGATGCGGTCAACGTCCCCGCCCGGGTCGATCACCACCGCTTCTTTGCTTTTCTCGTCTCCGATGATGTAACAGTTAACAAGCAGCGGGCCGGTCTCCAGATATTTGAATATCATCACTCACCCCTGGCGGCGCAAAACGCCGCATCTCTTGGCAGCGCTCCGCGCCGCATCTCAAATCTCAGATCTCAGAGCTCAGATCAAAATAATCCGCAAGGGGCTTTCTTCTCCGCGGTCTTGTCCGCCGACTTGTCCTCCGTCTTGTCCGACATAGCCCTCCGAAGCCTTGGCGGAGGAGGGGCGAAGTCGGAAGCCCCGATCATCCTTCAACCATTTTCAAATCCAGATATAATTCCCGTCCGTTCTGGTATCTCTGCTCCGGGTCTTTGCTCAGGCATTTGAGGATTATGCGGTTGAGTTCATCCGGCACCGCGGAATTCTTTTCCTTCACCGACCGGACCGGGGTGTGGACGTGGTGATAAGAAATGTCCCCGTCCGGGAACGGAGGCGCTTTGCAGAAAAGCTCGTAGATGGACGCTCCCGCGGAATAGATGTCGGTGCGGTTGTCCAAGGGCTTGCCCAGGCACTGTTCCGGCGACATGTAGAGCGGAGTCCCGCTCACCAGCGTCCGCCCGGTCTTGACCTCCTCCAGGATCGCGGCCAGCCCGAAGTCCATGACCTTGATGGTCTGGTTCTCCGTCCACATGATGTTGTGAGGCTTGATGTCGCGGTGAATCACCTTCCGGGAATGAGCGTAGTCCAGGGCCTGGGCGAGCTGCTTGAAAATCTCGATCCCGATCCGGATCGGAATCCTGGCGCTGCGGCCGATCAGCCGCTTGAGGTTCTCGCCTTCCACGTATTCCATCACAATGTAATAATTCCCCATGTGTTCGCCCGCGTCAAAAATGGACACGATGTAGGGATGGTTCAGTTGCGCGAGGCTTTTGGCCTCCCTGATGAAATTGGTCACGATTTCGGGATGTTTTTTCAGTTCCGCGGGCAGCACCTTGTAAGCCACCTGCCGGCCCAGGTTGATGTCTTTGGCCAGATAGACCACTCCCATGCCGCCCCGGCCCAGCTCCCTCACCACCTGGTAGCGGAAGCCTCCGCTTTGGCCCATGGCCCCGGCCCCCGCGACCGTAACCTCCCTGGCCCCGGACGCGCCCACGCTCGCCATGCCCGGGCTTATGCCTCCGCTCATCCTCTGACTGATCGACTGGATCTTCGCGGCCACGTCTCCGAAATGGGGCGCGAGCTGGTAGATGCGCTGGTAAAGGTTCAAGGCGTAAGGGGTCTGCCCGGCGCGCTCGTAAAGCTCGGCCACCTTGGAGTAGAAGTCGATGTTCTCCGGGTTGAAGGGTTTCTTCTGGGCCAGCCGGCGGTAACAGGCGAGCGCCTGTTCGTTCTTGCCCATTTGCATGTAGATGTCCCCGGTGAACTCCAGCGCGGCCATGAAATCCGAGGACTTCTCGCTCACCTGGGTGAGCGCCACGACCGCCTTGTCAACTTTGCCCGCCTTGTAATAACTCTGCGCGGCCTCGTAGTAGTTGCCCGCCTTTTCATAAAGCTCGCTCAGCCGGGAGTCGTCTTTGATCTGGCGGTAAACTTCCATCGCCATTTCATAATTACCGCTTAACTCGTAGGCCTCGCCGGCCTTTTTATGCTCCCCGGCCTTGTAATAGACCTCAGCCGCGGTCTTGGAGTCGCCGCCGTGGAGGTATAGGTCCGCGGCCTTGATCTGGTCGCCCAGGCGAAGGTGCAGGTCCGCGGCCGCGAACAGGTCTCCGGCCAGTTCATACTGCCGCGCGGCCTCGTGCAGGTCGTTCTGTTTCATGAAAAAACCGGCGCGGATTTCCGCGGCCTTGTGCGGGTCGCCCGCTTGCTCGTAAAGCTCCGCGGCTTTGGTCAGCGCTCCGAGTTGGTGAAAGATGTCCGCGGCTTTTCGCTTGTCCCCGGCCATAAGGTATAGTTCCGCGGCGAATTTCTTGATCCCCGCCTGGTCCAGGATCTCCGCGGATTTCTGAAGATCGCCCCCCTGCTTGTAAAAATAGGCCGACTTCTTCGCCAGATCCTCAATCTTTCTCTGGGCCTGGCCGGACTTGTCCCGGGCAAACTCTTCCTTGGTCTGCTTCCACACCCGCTCGTAGAACTGCGCGGCTTTCGCAAAATCCCCAGCCTGGCCGTAACACCCTCCGGCTTCCTCAATGAACTCCGACTTCTCGTACAAGTCCGCGGCGCGGCCGAATTCGTGCGCCTGTTCATAGCTTTCCGCGGCGGTGCGCAGCTTGTTGGCTTTTTCGTAGTAGCCTCCGGCCTCGGAGAACCGTCCGGCCTTGGCGCACAGGTTCCCGGCCAACTCCCAGGCGCTGTACTCGGCCAGGATGCCGAGCGCGCCGTCAAAATCGTTCAACCTTTCAAAATAGACCCGCGCCGCGCGCTCGATGGATTTGCCCTGCTGGTACATCTTGATCGCCTTGGGGTATTTTTCGATCTGCTCGTACAGCTCGCCCGCCCTGATGAACTCGCGGTTCTTTTCGCACCAGGCCGCTTCCTTCTTGATGTCTCTGCCCGACGCCAGCTTGCCCGGCCGCCGGCCCTTGCCGCCCATGCCCCGGACCCTGTACAGCAGCATGAAGACCGGGCCGCCGAGGATCAGCAGGATCAGCAGGTAAAGGATCAGGCGGTTGTAGGGCAGCCAGCCCATGTACAGTTCCCAGTAATTGTTGACGAAGTTGGACGCGATTTCCCAGACCGGGCCCAGATAGCTCCTAAATATGTCCAGGATGAACTGCATTCACTCATTAAATCTACTTGAAAAGTGCGCGTTGTCAATTTTGACTCGGGCTCAGGGCTTGAGCGGCCTGGCCGCCCTGCACTCGGCAAATCCGGGCGAATGGGTTAGAATAGGGAAAAATTTTCGAAAGGGGCTTGGAGATGAATTGGTTGACTTTGGAAATGCGGGACCAGGTTGCGGTGGTGAGCATGAACTACAAGGAAAAGAACGCCCTGGCCATGGCGTTTGTGCAGGAGTTGCGGGATTCGCTTGCCGGGCTGGAAAAGGACGCCGCAATAAAGTCGGTTGTGCTCACGGGCGCGGTTGAAAAATATTTCTGCACCGGTCTGGACCTGGAATGGATGACCAGCCGGCAGCATGAAGAGGTGATCGCATTCCTGGTCAACGTCACGCAACTATTGAAAGACACCGCGATGTTTTGCAAGCCGCTGATCGGCGCCATCAACGGACACGCCTTCGGGCTCGGCGCCATCTGGTCCTCCGGCTTCGACTTCAGGGTCATGCGCGAAGACAAAGGATGGGTCTGCTTCCCCGAAATGGACATCAATATACCCTTCCTCCCCGGAATGATCGCCATTTGCGAGCACGGCCTGGGCAAAAAAACCTTCCGCGAAATGGCCTGGTCCGCCAAGCGCTACACCGGCCCGGAAGCGCTCGCCCTGGGATGGGCAAATCAAACCGCTCCCCTGGACGCGCTCCTGCCCAAGGCGCTTGAACTCGCCAAATTCATGGCCTCAAAGGCCCAGCCCGCGTTCGGGCTGACCAAGCGCAGGTGGGCACGCCACATCGCCAAAATCATCGACGAACAAGACCCCGCCGCGCTCCGCGAACAACTGCCTAAGAGTTAGGGTTTAGTTGGGGCTCTTGAGCCAGATGCTACTCTGCGTAGTCCCGCCTTAAAGCGGGACGCTACGTAGCACGAGCCGAGGTAAAAAAATCTGCTTGACTAGGTTGGCTGCTTGATGCTTAAATGGTGTCCAGGAAACCGGGTGCGATACCCTCAAAGGGACAGGGAGGGCAAAAATGAAAAGGATATCAGCAAACGGCCGCGTGTTATTTGTAATCTTGATCGGTATTCTGTTTGGCTGCGAGTTTGGGGGAGGAAAAAATCATCCTCCGGTCATCACCTCCTTGCCCAATACCCTGGCCATTACCTCTGAACTTTATATTTATGCTGTTAAGGCCCGGGATGCGGACGATGATCACTTGACCTATACTCTGAAAACTTTTCCCGAGGGCATGACCATAGATTCAGCGACCGGGAAGATCAGCTGGCTGCCGACTTTGCGACAGGTGGGCAATCATCTAATCGAAGTGAGAGTAACAGACGACTCCGCCGGTGACAGCCAGTTATTTGCCGTCCGGGTCAGCCCGCTTGATAACGGCGTGGCTTTTCAACGGGGTTTTACGCTGGTTTCCTGGTGGCATGATTCTTACCTTCAGCCCCCGACCGCGGAAACTCTTCTTCAAATGCAAAAGGACGGCTGTGAATGGGTGTCCATTTTGGTTACTTGGTATCAGGATACTATAAACTCAACCACGATTTATGCTCACGATCTAGCCACCCCCACGGATGCGGCGATAATCCAGGTGATCAATATCGCTCATTCCCTGGGCATGAATGTCGTCTTAAAGCCTCATATCGATCTCATTACCGGCGATTGGCGGGGAGAAATCAGTTTTTATGATGAAGCGGACTGGCAGACCTGGTTCCAGAATTACAACCAGTTCCTCGGCCATTATCTGGATTTGGCTCAAGCCAATAATGTTCAAGCGGTCATCATCGGCACGGAATTAAAGAGCACCGAATCCCGGGAAGCGGACTGGCGCAATACGATTTCGCTTGCCCGAGCCAAATTTTCCGGCCTGTTGACTTATGATGCAAATCATAGCTCCTTCTTGCTTGTCAATTGGTGGGATGATCTTGACTTTATTGGCATCAGCGCCTATTTCCCGCTGACGGCCGGTTATTCTCCCACGGTTGAAGAGTTGAAAAGCGCCTGGGCCTATGACATCAGGGGCCTGCGCGCCTTTGCGGCCTATTATGATAAAGACATCGTCTTTACGGAAATCGGTTACACGAGCCGTGATGGCACCAATATCCACCCCTGGGAATCTTTCCTTACCACCGCCCCTGATTTACAGGAACAAGCAGACTGCTATCAGGCGGCTTTGGAAACCTTTTATGCCGAGCCTTGGTTTAAAGGAATGTACTGGTGGGCGTGGTCTTGGGATCCCGGCACAGATGATAATGGGTATGATATTTATAATAAACCTGCGGAAAGCATTGTCCGACAATGGTATGCGGGCTATTAAGCAAAATGGGGTCATCTATGAAAGGCCAAGTCAAAAGACGTTCCTCCCCTCAAGGCCTTTTTCAGGTCTTTGACTTGGAAGGGCGCTCCGTGTCGGCGACGCTCATCCCAACAGGTTCCCGGGAAAACGAG
>Ga0315294_10000819_pt1 | contig 33779 bp, 19 predicted proteins | sample YL17G13_40_MG_FD_203626 | JGI IMG/M metagenome (GOLD analysis project Ga0315294, IMG submission 203626) | Sediment microbial communities from Yellowstone Lake, YNP, Wyoming, USA - YL17G13_40 | ecosystem: Environmental > Aquatic > Freshwater > Lake > Sediment | place: USA: Wyoming | collected...
GTTCAACGTGTGCGGAGTGCTGATCTCGAAGGGGACGCTGAGCGGGTTTCAGGACCCGGACCTGGTGATGGCGGGCGAAGGGGACACGAGGCTTCTGAACGCGGACGGGTACACTCGATGGTGGAACCCGGTCGAGTTCAGCATACCGGGCCAGCCGATATTCCGGTACAGGGACGGACTTTTGGGGAACAAGAATTCGGCGGCGCATTTCGACGCGACGCTGAACGGGTACAAGGCGTTCGCGGAGGGTCTGGAGAAGGATGACGATGTTGGGGAGCTGGGCGCGGCGAGCCGGGCATTTTTCCTGGACGGGAGCAGCAACACGCGTCATTACACGATCGATTTCGCGGGCGGCCTGATATTCAACTATGCGGTGGACGCGGGCTGGGAGTTTCCGCACGGGAACCCGCCGTACGGTATCGATGATTACTCGCCGGAGGCGAACAAGCCCGAAGCGTGGGCGGTGTCGATCACGGAGCTGGAGAACACTCTCTACAACGACGGGGTGAACAGCGGCGGATCGCTCGGGCTTCTGATCGATGTATGGGCTCATTACAATGCGGGGATGAATACGCCATGGGTGGATTCGCCGGGGAATTTCGGGCCGGTGACGGCCGGTCCGGCGACGGGGGGCGGCGAGGGCTACAGCACGTACGAGGTGGAAATTCCCGATGCGTCGCCGGGCTACGAGAAGATAGATATATTGATCGGGATCGAGAGCGAAGTGATCGGGTACTGGGACGTTCTGCCGGACGATGCGGTGACGGCATATTTCGTTCATACGGCCGATGTGGCGACGGAGCAGCCGCTGGGGCCGACGGCGATCATGGAGGCGACCACGTCGACGGATATCGGGGCGGGCGAGAGCGTATCGTTCGATGCGTCGGCGAGCACGGGTACGCCACCGCTTGGGTTCGAATGGGATTTTGACGGGGACGGTTTCTACGGAGGCGCGGGGGACGGGTATACGGGGGACCCGACGTCGCCGACACATACGTTTGAGGAGATGGGTACGTTCGCGGTGACGGTGAAGGTGTCGAACGGGTACGGGGAGGACATATCGGATGCGGTGATGGTGCATGTTGGATTCGCGCCGGGGATATATGTTGACGGGGATTATACGGGCATGGATTCGGACGGGACGCCGTCGAAGCCGTACAAGACGATCCAGGAAGGGATGAGCGCGGCGGTATTGGGAGACATGATACACGTGGATTATCTTGACGGCGGAACGAATGTGTACGACACGGCGGGGCTGTTGTTGAAGGGCGGAGTGTATCTGAAGGCGGACAACTGGAACGGTGGCGGTCCGGGGAAGCCGAAGGCGTCGTGCTCGAACGCGGGGCGCGTGTTTTTCGGTCAGGACGTGAGCGACGTGACGATTGAGGGATTCGAGATAATCGTGCCGGCGGGACCGTCGTTCCCGGATTTTGTGGGACAGCCGTGCGTATGCTGCGTGAATCTGAAGGACACGAACGCAAACAGCGGGGGCGGGTCGACGAACGACAACACGATCGTGAAGTGCCGGTTCACGGGGAGCGTAACGGTGACCGCGGGATTCAAGGGGGTGTACCTGGAGGGCGCAGTGGGGACGATGGTGGAGTTGTGCGAGTTCGGCGATATCCAGGGCGTGAGCTCACCGAATTTCGATTTTGTCAATTGCGTGATGGCGTACCGGTCGGACGACACGACGATCAGGAAGAATTGGGTGCACGATATCGCCGCGAACGCGTCGACCGAGGCCGGGAGGATCGAGATATTCAGGATACTGTGGAGCGACTACGCGGAGGTCACGAACAACCTTGTGCACGCGCTGGACGGGATCAACGGCTACTGCAACGTGACGGTGGTGTACATCGACGGTCAGCCCGGGAACGCGCATTCGTACGATCCGATTGTTGCGAACAACACGGCGGAGGATATACAGGGGGGAGGGTACGGGTTTGTGAATGTGATTCTGTTCTCAAACACGATCGGGGGGACGTACGCGATACCGAACGTGGACCTGTTCAACAACATCGTGTCGAACACGCAGGGATCGGCGTCGTCGCGGGCGTACGAGTTTGTGCAGGTGGACCCGAGCGATCCGTGCACCGCGTACTTCTGCAACGCCTACAACACTGCATGGCTCAACGCGGGCGGAGCCGAGGGCTATCTTTACGTCGTCAAGGGCACGGGGTGCTACGGGAACTGGACCGATCCACATGATCCCGACTATATCGATCCGCCGGACGACTACGATCTGACGTCGACGTCGCCGTGCCAGCTCGGCGACCCGAGCATAGTGGACTGGGACGATGACGGAGACCCGTCGGGGGATCCGGACGATCTCGACATTGAAGAGCGAAGCCGTATGGGTGCGTTCGGGGGTCCGGGCGGCGGCTGGTGGCCGCTGGAGTGAGTTGGCGGGGAGGTAACGCCCACAAGCACGTTCGAAGACTCACTCAGCTTGTGGGCGGCACCCGGATAAGGAAAGATAAGGACCCGGCAATGGGATGCCGGGCTACATACTACATACTGACGACGGGCACAGGCACGCTCGGGGACTCGCTCAGCCTGAGCCCGGCACCCGGGATAGCCGGGCTACGTGACTTCACTAAATGGGAGGCTAACCATGCGACTCTGCTCTGTTTATGTACTGATCTGCTTGTCCATATTATGTCTTTGTGCTCCGGCAGGAGCTGACGACATGGAGATCGCTGATTGTGAACAAGCTGTAGGGCTATTGGAGTCTGCAGTCCAATTCAGTGTGAATATAGAGCTTTACAAGCAGGGATTCCCGACACGTACGAGAATCCATGTGGGGCATGTAGGCTTCTTAACCTTTAGGCCTGAGATCATTGACGTCTCATACGGTTATTATCCATGGAGTGTTCGTTTGGCTATTTGTCATATTCCATGCAATGTCCTGCGAGCCAACACAACTGGTTCCAATGATATCCGGCAGTTTATCGAGGATTTGAGGCCCGAATACGATAAGTCGCCAGTTAGAGAAGACTGTGAATTCACTGAATGGCTCGAATTATTCGCTATTTCTAGGCTATGGGCCGATTACTGCTATTTCCTGCAGTATCAGTATCTGATGGGCGATTTGGCTGGCACGCCTATAGAAGCCGCACTTCGTAATATGGACCGCTTCTGGGGAGTGAGTGTATCGAGCAGTCTTGAAGGGAGTGTGAGCATCAAATATGAGTGCAGCGGGTCGATCTTGGCTATGGAGTTAATGTATGATGAACAGAGCGTAAAATCATGGGAGATGCAAATCCCTAACATGAGGGCGGATGATGATGGGGTAACGGGAGAAATTGTAATACCCGCCCTCGATGATCTGGCAGAATAGCAAGTCACGTAGCCGGGGAATTCATTTGCCGGGATGCGAATCCGGGCGGGTGGCGTCTACATGCGAGTCCGCGAGCATGTGGACGTTACGAAAGAGGCACAATAAGTGCACCAAGGGAATATTTTATTGGCGGACATTCGCTGCTTGGCTTTCACATGCTGCACCCGCGGGGAGTTCCTGACATTCGAGCGTCCCCTGGAAACGTCCACACGCTCGGGGACTCGCATGTAGACGCCACCGGCCTGCAGACATCGTGAAGGAGTTGAAAGACACCCACAAGCACGTTCGGGGACTCACTCAGCTTGTGGGCGGCAGCCGGGTATCAAAAGGCACGGGACGGAAGAATGGGCACGGCATGCCGTGCCCCTACGGGGGCAGGGGATGTCTGCAGGAATGGCAGGCTGGAAAGCCTGCCCCACAAGACACTGTCTCGACATTCCAGGGTTGAGTGCGATAGGGGGGATTGGTGAAGAACCATGCGCAAGATGCGCATGTTACTTTGTCTTGGCAGGTGGCTCGACTAAGGACGGGCACAGGCACGCTCGGGGACTCGCTCAGCCTGAGGGCGGCACCCGGAGATGAAAGACACCCACAAGCACGTTCGAAGACTCGCTCAGCTTGTGGGCGGCACCCGGGAAGTTCCTGACATTCGACTGTGCCTGGGAAACGTCCACATGCTCGGGGACTCGCATGTAGACGGCACCGGGCAGTGTACGGGCACGGCATGCCGTGCCCCTACGGGGGCAGGGGATGTCTGCAGGAATGACAGGCTGGAAAGCCTGCCCCACAAGACACTGTCTCGACATTCCAGGGTTGAGTGCGATAGGGGGGATTGGTGAAGAACCATGCGCAAGATGCGCATGTTACTTTGTCTTGGCAGGTGGCTCGACTAAGGACGGGCACAGGCACGCTCGGGGACTCGCTTAGCCTGAGCCCAGCACCCGGAATGCCGCTTGGAAAAGCGGCGGACCCGGGTTTGTGAAGAACCATGCGCAGGATGCGCATGTTACTTTGTTTTAGACACGGGAGGCTGGTATAGTGACGTGGAGGGATCATGCGCGAGCTGGTAGGGAACAGGTTCGAGTGCGTGGAGGAGATCGGCCGCGGAGCCGAGTCTATCGTATTTCGCGGGATCGATCAGGTGACGGGCGCGAGCGTGGCGGTAAAGCTGGTCGCTACGAGCGCGGCGATCGGGTTCAGGGACATCTCGCAGGAGATCAGCGCGCGTCGGAAATGCGAATCGAGGTACGTAGTGCCGCCGTTGGCGTGGGGAACGATGGACACCGAGCAGGGGAGGTTGCAGTACATCGTGACGCCTTTTCTTGAGGGCGAAACGCTGGAGGCAAGGCTGCGTAAGGGAATTTCCGACGAGGAAGAGGCCGTGAGGATTGCGGCGGAGGTGGCTGGGGCGCTGCAGGGGATCCACGAGGCGGGATTTTTTCACAGCGACCTGAAGCCGTCGAACATATTTTTCACAACCTCGGGCGAGCTCAAGCTTCTGGATTTCGGGCTTGCGCGCGGATTTCAGCAGGGGGGTATATCGGGCGGGACGGCGTGCTATGCGGCTCCGGAGCAGCTTCTGGGGCAGGAGTGCGACGGTCGAGCGGATCTGTACGCGCTGGGGTGCATACTGTACGAGATCGTGTCGGGACGTCCGCCGTTTTCGTCGGACGATCTGGCGGAGGTGCTTTTCGACCAGGTCAACACGCCGCCCGTGCCGGCGATTCAGCATTGTGCGCAGCTGTCGCGGTTTCTGAACGCGGTGATTCTGAGCCTGCTTGAGAAGTCGCCCGAGGCGCGGTTCCAGTCGGCGATTGAGCTCAGGCAGGCGCTGGAGGCGGGAGAGTCGGGGCCGTGGTGGGTCGAGCGTTGGGGGGCAATGTGCGACGAGCCGACGGAAGTGGGGTCGTCGTGGAAACCGTCCAGACCGTGGCAGGTGCCGCTTGTGGGCCGCAGGACGGAAGTTGGGCATCTGAACGATTGGGTGGGGGAGACGATTGAACGCAAGGCGGGATGTTTCATCGTTCTGTCGGGCGCGGCGGGTGTGGGGAAGACGAGGCTGATCGAGGAAGTGATGGTGCGGTTCGGGGATGAGGCAATCATCCTGAGCAGCCGATGCATCAAGTTCGACACGCGCGTGCCGTACCTGCCGCTGATCGGGCTCGTGGAGGACCTGGTGAGGAGGGAGAAGTTCGATGGCGGGCAGGCGCTGAGGTTCCAGCGATTTCTCACGCGGCACCTGGGTCAAACGCCGCTTCTGGTGCCGAAGTTCATGGATTTTCTCGCGAAGCAAACGCAGGCGGAGAGCGGCGGGGGCGCTCTGACGACGGACAATTTGCTGTACTTGTTCACGTCGTTGTTTCATCACATGGCGACCGAGTCGCCGGTGATACTGTTCATCGACGATCTGCACTGGGCGGAGCCGAGCACGTGCAACTTTCTGAGGTATTTCGTGCGGAACATCGGGGATGTTCCGCTGGCGGTGCTCGGAGGCTACCGTCCGGAGGAGCTGGTCTCGTCGGGCGAGGCGGCGGCGCCTCCGCAGGCCATGTTCTGCGATCTGGCGATGGAGCCGAATTTCGAGACGCTGAACGTGGGAGCGCTTTCCGCGAGGGAATCGCAGGAGCTGGTGACACAGGCCTGCGGGCCTGCGGTGGGGAGTGAGCTCGGACCGCTGATGTACCGGAAGGTGGAGGGGAATCCGTGCTATTTGTTCGAATCGATAGCGCTGCTGAAGGACCGGGGAGTGATACTTGGGGAGGGGGCGGAAAGCCGCGTGGCGAGCAGCATCTCGGAGATCAGCATACCGGCGACGGTTGCGGAGCTGCTGAAATCGCGGCTTGGGAGGCTGAGCGAGGGGGATCGGGAGCTGGTGGAATACGCGAGCATCCAGGGTCCGACGTTCAGGTCGGATGTGCTCATGCAGGCCGGGGAGGGGGACCAACTGTCGGTGCTTCGCAGGCTTGCGTCGATCGAGCGGGAGCACAGGCTGATCCGGTCGAGGGAGAGCGGGTACTCGTTCGATCATCATTTGCTTTATGAATATATTTATCAATCCATCGCGCCGGACCTGAGGGCGGCATACCATCGCAGGGTGGCGGAGCGGATGGCGGCGTCGGAGGCGGAAGGGGGGGAGGAGACAGTCTACGCGCTGGCGGATCATTACTCGAAAGGCGGCGATCACGCGAGAGCGACCGAGTACCTTCTGAAGGCGGCGAGGCTGTCGATGGCGAAGTACTCGGGCGCGGAGGCGTTCGAGGCGTTGAAGAGGGCGAAAGAACATTTCGGGAAGCTCGGTGCGTCGGAGCGGTCGAAGGATCGGGAGTGGGAGATCGCGCTGATGCAGGCGGACATAGCGTCGCACCTGGGGAATCACGGGGAGGAAGAGGAGGCGGTTGAGGAGATAGGGAAGCTGGCGGGATCGTTCGGCACGCCGGAGAAGTCGCTGGAAGCGTCGGAGCGTCGCGCGGATTTCTCGCTGAGGGTTTCGAGGTTCGAGGAAGCGCTGGAGGGTTTCAACACGGCACGCGAGACGGCGCGAGCGCTGGGGGATGAGCGGCGGCTGGCGAAACTGACGCATCGAATCGGGACTACGTACCGTGAGATGATGCGCTGGGACGATGCGATGCGCTGTCTGGAGGAGGCGTCCAGGCTGGCCGCATCGTCGGGCGATTCGCACCTTGCGGGACACATTCTCAAGGACATCGCGACGGTGAAGACCAAGCAGACGAAGTGGCGGGAGGCGACCGCGGACTACAGCCGGGCGCTTCCGCTTCTGAGGGAGGCTGGGGACAGAAGGGAGGAGGGATTCGCGCTGAACGGGCTTGCGGTGAGCCTGTTCTGCTCGGGCGAGCAGAAGGCGGCGCTGGATCGATGGGAGGAAGCGAACAGGATATTCGAGAGCATAGGGTACCCGTCGGGACAGGCGAACATACTTCACAATCTGGGAGTGACATACTCGAACCTGGGTCAGATGGACCGGGCGATCGAGTGTCTGCGTGCGGGGCTGCGACTGAGGCAGTCGATCGGGATGCGTCACGCGCAGGTATCGACGCTGACGCGTCTGGGGTTTGTGCATTTCGTAGTCGGGGCGTACGACGCGGCTGCGGAGAATCTGAGGAGCGCGCTGACGATCGCGCGGGAGATCGGAGCGGAATTGAACTGTATAGAGATTTACTATCATTTCATGGAGCTGGCGATCGCGCAGGGGGATCTGAAGGCTGCGGAGGAGCATATCGGTCAGGCATGGAAGATACCGGGGGCGAGCAGCGACGAGTATCATCGCGCGCATCTCAAGCTTGCCGAGGCGATGCTGGCGCTGAATCGAGGCGAGTGGGGTCAGGCGGCGGCCCGGCTGGAGGAGGCCGAGGGCGCGCGGGTGGACGATCCGCAGCTCTCAAGCGAGATTTTCATACATCAGGCGTGGGCGGCCGAGGGTCAGGGAAGGAGTGAGGACGCGGATCGGTACGCGGTGAAATACAGGGAGTTCGCGACGGAGTGTCCGTTCATGTACTCGCGGATAACGGGCGCGATGATCCTGGGGACGATTTACGGACTTCGCGGGGACGAGGGGGGTCGGGAGACGGCGATGAAGGACCTGAGGGAGGAGTTGGAGAGAATGCAAGCGGGCATAACGGATCAGGCGCTGAGGGAGGGGTTTGCGGGTCGATGGGGAAGCCATCTTTGCCCCCCCCTGTGATCCCTGCTCTCCAAGGCTGAACTCCCAGGACTCGAACGATTTATTTGCGTGCGTATCGCGCGCGACGAATAGTGCCGAGCGGGATGAAACCAGGGGATTCCGACCCACGGTGAGGAAATGGTAGAATATGTGGGCGTTTCCGGAAGATTAGAGGTCATGGGATGCCTGAAATAAGCAGGTTCCCGGGTATTGTTGTCGCTATGTACTACAATGATCATGCTCCACCTCACTTCCATGTGCGCTATGGCGATCGGGAGGCCAGAATCTCGATAGAATCGCTTGAGATATTGGACGGACGGATTCCGAAGCGAGTGAGCAAGAGCGTGAGGGATTGGGCTGAGCTGAACGAGGCCGGCCTCGAGAAGAACTGGGGGTTAGCCAGAAGAAACCAACCTTTGATTCCAATTAAGCCTCTGGAGTGATTGTTATGAAACGAGATGTGATTCAAGTCAGGCCTCTGGGTGGATATCGAGTCTACTTGCGTTTCAAGGACGGGGCCTCGGGTGAGCTCGATCTGTCGACCATGATTCGGTTTGACGGGGTTTTTGCGCCGGTCAAGGATAAGGACTATTTCGCGAAGGTTTCGGTCAATAGCGACATAGGCACGATTTGCTGGCCGAATGGTGCGGATCTGGATCCTCACGTGCTCTATTCTGCTGTAACTGGGAAGCCTGTTCTAATGTCAGGGCGGAAGGGGGTTGCCGAAATGGGAATAGAGTTCTCTTCCGTCAAAGACATTAAGCGGCTCTACAAGGGGCTGGGGGACGAAAGCAGGCTTAAGATCCTGTTCCTGCTGAACGAGCTCGGCGAAGCTTGTGTCGGCGAGATTCAGCAGGTTCTCAAGTTAGCGCAGCCTACGGTCAGTCGGCACCTGGGTGTGCTGAGGAGAATGGGTCTCGTCGACAAACACCGCAGAGGTAGGTGGAATTATTACTACCTGACGGGGAAACAGCCCGACATCGTCAAGAATCAGCTTCAGTGTCTGACCGACCTTGAAAGCTGCAGGAAGGACTTCAGGGCAGAGATGGGGACCCGGATGGACAAGCTGCTGCCAGGTCCGGCGAAAAAGACAGGAAGGGGGAAGAAGACGAGAGTGCCTGTGGCGGCCCGTACTCGTGTACGAGAGTAGTGACAGGAGGGGAACCCGTTTGAGACGGCACTGTGCGGCTTATCGGCAATCCTCGAGGAAACAGGTTCCCGGGTACGGGGATTGACGCGGCATCCCGGGATCCCATTTCGGCGAGGGGGAAGGGGGATTCGGGGCCTGGGTCGAAATGGGATCCCGGGCTACGAACTGTCGATGCTATTTCTGCTGCGATTTTTCGATTCTCGCCCATTCGTCGCGAAGGGAGACGGTGCGGTTGAACACGAGCGCGCCGGGTGAGGAATCAATGGGGTCGAGGCAGAAATAGCCGATCCTCTCGAACTGGCAATGATAGCCGGGCCGGGCGGATGCGAGGCCGGGCTCGACGCGACATCCCGTGAGGGTTTCAAGGGAGCTCGGGCTTATGTAGCTTTTGAAATCGCGGCCCTCCGATTCATCCATCGGATTCGGCACCGCAAAGAGGTGATCGTAGAGGCGCACTTCCGCGGGTACCGAATGCTGTGCGGAGACCCAGTGGATGGTGGCCTTGACCTTGCGTCCGTCCGGGGCCGACCCTCCGCGCGTGGCGGGATCGTATGTGCAGTGAAGCTCGGTGACCTCGCCCGTGCCCGGGTCCTTCACGACACTCACGCACCTGACGAAGTAGGCATACCTGAGCCGCACCTCGCGTCCGGGTGCGAGTCGATAGAATTTCGGGGGCGGGTCCTCGCGGAAATCATCATGCTCGATATAGAGAACGCGCGAGAAGGGGACCTTTCGGATGCCCGCGGAGGGATCCTCGGGGTTGTTGACCGCATCGAACTCCTCCACTTGATTTTCAGGATAGTTGTCGATGACGAGGCGAAGCGGGCGGAGGACACCCATCACGCGGGGGGCGGATTTGTTGAGGTCCTCGCGGACGCAGTGTTCGAGGAAAGCGAGATCTATGACGTTGTCGTTTTTGGCGATGCCGACTCGGTCGCAGAATGTGCGTATCGATTGAGGGGTGTAGCCTCGACGTCGCATGCCGGAGATAGTGGGCATGCGTGGATCGTCCCAACCGCTCACGAAATTTTCCTCGACAAGCTGGAGCAGCCTTCGTTTGCTTACGACGGTGTGACTGAGGTTGAGGCGGGCGAACTCGATCTGCTGGGGATGGTGGACGCCGAGCTCGTTTAAGAACCAGTCATAGAGGGGGCGATGGTCCTCGAACTCCAGGGTGCAGATGGAGTGCGTGATGCCCTCTATGGAATCCGACTGTCCGTGCGCCCAGTCGTACATGGGGTAGATGCACCAATTATCGCCTGTGCGATGATGGGAGGCGCGAAGGATGCGATACATGACGGGGTCGCGCAGATTGAGGTTGGGCGAGGCCATGTCGATTTTCGCGCGAAGAGTGCGCGATCCGTCGGGGAACTCGCCCGAGCGCATGCGCCGGAAGAGGTCGAGATTCTCATCGATGGAGCGATTGCGGAAGGGGCTTTCCCTGCCGGGCAGGGTGAGCGTTCCGCGATATTCCCTCACCTGGTCGGCGGTCAGGTCGCACACGAAGGCCTTTCCTTTGTTGATGAGCTGGACGGACCATTCGTAGAGCCGCTCGAAATAGTCGGACGCGTAGTAGAGGCGATCCTCCCAGTCGAAGCCGAGCCATCGGACATCCTCCTTGATCGAGTCGGTGTACTCGACATCCTCCTTCACCGGGTTGGTATCGTCGAATCTCAGATTGCACACGCCGTTGTAGTCGGCCGCGATGCCGAAATTGAGGCAGATGGACTTGGCGTGTCCGATGTGGAGGTAGCCGTTCGGCTCGGGGGGGAAACGGGTCATGACCTTGCCGCCGAACCTCCCGGTGCGGTTGTGCTCGTCGACGATCTCCCTCACGAAGTCGTGAGCGGGAGTGGCATCCGAAGTGCTCATACGATCGCGTCCTTATCGAATATCGACTGTCCTTGCCGGGAAGGTATTTTGCATGATTTCGGAGGGAATGGCAAAGGTAAGAACTAAGAGGGAGAAAGAGTAACCACGAAGACACCAAGGGCACGAAGGACACCAAGAAGAGAAGAGCCGGCATCGAACGCGTGTGATACACTGACCGACATGAAGTACAGGAAGCTTGGAGAAGAGCGGGTTTCGGCGCTTGGATTCGGGTGCATGCGCCTGCCGGTGATCGACGGCGATCAGGGGAAGATCGACGAGAATGAAGCGACGCGTATGCTGCATTATGCGATCGAGCAGGGCGTCAATTATGTGGACACGGCGTGGGGTTATCACAGGGGAGCAGGCGAGCCCTTCGTGGGGAGGGCGCTTGGGGGCGGCCGGCGGGAGCGGGTGTATCTCGCGACGAAGCTTCCTCACTGGCTTGCGCAGACGCACGAGGATTTCGACAAGTACCTGAACGAGCAGCTCGGTCGGATGCAGACGGATCATTTCGATTTTTATCTCGTTCACGGGGTAGGGAAGAAATCCTGGGAGAAGCTGAACGGGTTGGATATTACCGGGTTTCTGGACAGGGCGGTGGCGGACGGTCGGATCAGGTACGCGGGGTTCTCGTATCACGATGAGGGGGCGAATTTCAGGCCGATTGTCGACGGGTATGACTGGACCTTCTGCCAGATTCAGTACAACTACATGGACGAGAAGTCGCAGGCGGGTACGGAGGGTTTGGAGTATGCGGCGTCGAAGGGTCTGGGCGTGGTTGTGATGGAGCCTCTTCGCGGGGGAAGGCTGACGAAGAAAGTGCCGGAAAGCGTGAAGAATCTACTGGCGGAAAGCGGCATCAAGCGCACGCAGGCGGAGCTTGCGCTGAGGTGGGTGTGGAATCATGCCGAGGTATCGTGCGTTTTGAGCGGGATGAGCGAGATGGATCAGGTTATGGAGAACTGCCGGATCGCGGATGAGGCGGTTCCGAACTCGCTTACGGCTGGAGAGCTCGAGATAATCGAAAAGATCAGGCAGCTATATCTGGAACGTACCGAGATTCCGTGCACGGACTGCGGGTACTGCAAGCCGTGTCCGGAGGGGGTGGAAATCCCGGAGATATTCGAGATTTACAACGACCTTCGGATTTACGGAGATGAGAACCTGGCACACATATTCTATACTGTGTTCATGAAGCCGGAGAACAGGGCTGACAAGTGTGTCGAGTGCGGGCAATGCGAGGAGGCGTGTCCGCAGGGGATAGGGATAATGGAGGAGCTGAAGAAAGCGCACGAGGCGTTGAGCGGGAAAGTTAGGCGCACTGCTGTCACCGAAACTGCGGGGGATGTTGCAGAGTGATACACGGGGGCATGTATCCTGGTGCACAACAATCCAGCAGTCGGACTATGGGTCCGCGCCGTGGATCGGTCGTGTGAGTTTCCCTTCTGCGTCCAATCGGAGCCAAGCGCGAAAACAGGACCACCGGAGAGCTAAGTAAGTATTTGGTTACAAACTTGCAGCATCTTTACCCTTGAGCACGGGAACAGAAGCGCGATGATTCCGGTTAAGGAGAGGGAGCGACAGGAAGCCTTGAGCAAACGCTGATCCAGGACTCCCCGAACACCCCACATCGCAGGCATATTGACCTCCGCAGCTACCGGTTCTTCCCGGGCAGGCGAGTGATTTTTCTGGATTTTCGCCGTAGCGCCTCAACACCAGGTGTCTGAGAATCCAATCGCTCTCTTCCCGGAGGCCAGGTTCATTCAGCTTTTTCCTGATCCGGCCTCGCATCGAGGGCGAAGCGACCGGAAAGCAGCTATTCAGGGGCGCGAGCCCGCAACACACACTTGTAGAGGTCAACATGAAGCTGTTGACGCTGTCTGCTTTATTGTCCCTGTGCGTGATATTCCTCGCACTGGGATGCTCCGGTGGGGGCAGTCCCATTGCGCCCGTGCCGGAGCCGGGGATCACGAACAGTCAGGCAAAGACGAATCTGTCGTTTCATATTTACGGCACGCCTGTGACGGCGGACTACGTGGACGTCGACATCGACGTAAGGATAAGGCACCCGTTCCCCGGCATGACCCAGTACAACGGCTATGACGTGAAGGGAGCCTTCATGGGTTCGGGTTCGGCAGCTGCCCGTCGTGGCTGATGTGGCCTGACGGAAACGGGTGGCAGCTGATGAAAGTGAAGGTCTATGTAGAACCCTGACAGACCTACCTTTGTGGTCAGATTGAAGGAGACCCTCGCCGAAAAGCGGGGGTCTTCATATTTGTCGCAGGTGGGCTGGGGATGGTTCCGAGGGGGCAGGAGCCGGCATTCGAACGGGCGAAAGCAGAAAAGCCGGAAAAATCCGGACGGGGGTGTTTACAGACGGCGTTTTTGTTGATAGGATTATATAGGGGCAATTCTGGTTGATAGTGCCGTATCTGTTTTGAGCCTTCAGGCGGACGAACTTGCGATAGCGCTTTAATAAACAAGGAGGCTTTCTATGAATCGATGGACAGTGCTCCTCGCGACATTGTTTCTGATGTTTGTCGCGGTGGGCTGCTCGAGCGGCGGCGGAACCCCGACTGCGCCGACCGCTGGTCCGGATCTCACCGGATCTTCAAGCCATGTCGGACAGGCTCAGACACATCTTTGGGGGTACTACGATGTCTATATCGACGTCGAGAATCAGACGGTGGAAGCCGTTCTGAACCGCATGTGCATGTTCACGGCTAATGTCACCACCTTCGTGAACAATCCGGTCTCGAATCTGTCGTTTGAGATTTACGGCACCCCGGCTACCGCCGACTACGTTGACGTCGACATCGACGTGACCATCAAGCACCCCTTCCCGGGCATGACCGAGTACAACGGTTATGACGTGAAGGGTGTCTTCATGGGCACGGGTTCGGCCACGATGAAATACAGCACCAAGCTGAAGTACGCGGAGTACGGAACCGACCAGGCGGTGTACGATTTCAACGACAAGGCATCGCTCGCGTACACGGACCCCTACGGCGATGAGCTTGTGGGTATGCCCGACGGATATACGCGCTGGTTCAACGCGAAGGAATTCATTTTCCCCGGCATCATGGGCTACACCGCAGGCAAGCTTGCGACTCCGGCTTACACGGCTATGCTCACCGCCACGCTGAACGGGTACAAGTACTTCGCGGACGGACTGGGCGCTGACGAAGACCTCTGGACGTGGCTGGGAGACAACGCGGACACGAACGGCGTTTTCAGCGCCGGCACGTCCAACACAAGGAACTACTACCTCAGGTTCCCGACGAGTGGCGGCGTGAAGTACGGCTACGCGGTTGTCGCGAGCTGGATTGACGCGGACACTCATCCTGCGAACGCACCCGAGGCGGCAGCGTGCAAGATCGATATCGAGCCGGATATCTATTACATCAGCAGCACGAAAAAGGGCGGCGATTTGATTCTCGACCTCGGCATGTGGAGCTGGGAGTATCAGCCGACGATGATCAAGATCGAGTCGACGGTCCTGACGGCCGTGCACACGTTCGACGCGACGGAGATGACGGCGACGGGCGGAGGCGCGAACTACTCTACGTATCACTGCGAGATTCCCGCGAACAACATCACGGGCACCGAGGGGAACGAGTTCTGGGTGATAGCGGAGTACGGTGATTTCGACTACACCTGCGACGCCACACCTCCCGGCGGCGCTCCCGCGGCAACGCTGGCGGCGTTCTTCCGCAGCGACCTGTATGTGTCACCGGTGGCCTACAACGCGCCTCCAGAGATCGTCAGCGGTGTGGATGGCGAGGATAATCCGTTCATCGCGGCGGTCGAGACATACACCGTTGTTGCTACCGATCCCGACGGCGATCCGCTGACCTACTCCTGGACCGTAACCGATGTCGGCTCTGCGACAGAGCTTCTGAGCGACGATCCGGGCAACGGCGACGGGACCATCGATATCGACTGGGGGGCGCTCGGAGCCGAAGATGGAGGCGAATACGACGTCGATTGTGACGTGAGTGACGGAACAGATGAGACCCCGGCCACGACGCTCACAGCCATCGGAACTGCCGTTATTTATCTGTACGACGGCACTGTGGATGACGGCGACATGGCCCAGGTCGGTTTCGGAGCAGGACCCGCTAACTGGACGTTCCTTGAAGCCCAGGACGTCTGGGACGAGAACGGCAATACCGCCACTGGAGATTACGGCATGTGTCGGACCCTTGCCACTCCCAAGATGAATATTCCCACCGGCGTAAGCAGTGTGCGCCTGGAGATCACGCACTCCGGGAGTATCGGCGACTACTATGGCTATTACAGTTTCGGTTCGGGCATGGTCGGTTACACGACCGACGGCGGGACCAGCATCAACTTCAATGAAACCCCATGCAGCTATTCCGCCACATGGTTATCGTTCAATTCCGGTCAGAACTTCAATCACACTAAGCCTTACGGCAACCTTGGGTTCTACGGCTCATACCCATACTGGCTTGGTTGCAGCCCCTGGAGTTACTGGAACTACACGGTGTTCTGTGACACCTGGGGAAGCCTGGCCAGTCCCGTCACCACCAATTGGACAACCGTCGGTCTGCTCGGCAAGAACGATGTTCAGATCTGCTTCAATTACAACTCCTGCCCATACAATTGGGTCGCGGTAGGCGACGGCTGGCATCTCAAGAAGGTCAAGGTCTATGTAGTGCCCTGACGGACTGTTTTTCAGGATTTGTTTTGATGAAGCCCCCGCAATCAGCGGGGGCCTTTTTGATGTCTCCGGGTGCCCGTCACAAGCGGAGTCTTCGGAGCTTGTGGCGGACTCTGAAGATTTGATTTCACCCACAATCACGCTCGAAGACTCGCTCAGCTTGTGGTCGGCACCCGGATTGGACCACTCAGAATCAGTTGCCGCTCAAAACCCGTTGCCGGAAATATTTTGTCTTTAGTAAGCGCCTGTTGTAAAATTGAGAAAATACGCCATGATAAAAAATGCTTTGCGCTTCGCTTCAAGGGGACGGTTCCTTTTTTTCTGCAGACGTGCGATTCTTCTGATTCCCGGTATGCTTCTGATTGTCGGCTGCACATCCAATCCGCCGGTTTCGTCGGATCAGAAAGCCGCTGTTCCTTCAAAAAGCAGCCAGTCGCTGCTGCTATCCACGCCATTGGTGGGCGATGAGACAACGGCGAGAAATCCGGCACCACTGCCCGGAAGAGTGCAACTGGGGGATGAATCGGTTGAGGGATGGTTAGTGCCTCCTGAGAAAACCCTGAGGTTCGGGGTCGACCTGAAAGATGGATGCAGGCTGAGTTTCAGACTCGGTATAGTCGCAGGGCCCTACAGGTCCTTGTTTTCCGAACTGCCGTCGCCGGGAACAGGAGGAGCGCCTGTTCCGCCAGTGGGCAATGCCTTCCCTGTTCCTCCCGAAGCGGCGTCGGCTCCTCCGCCGGGATCCGCAACGGCTCTGCCGACGGCCGGCGAGGTGACGCTGCGGGTGGAATTCGCGTCTGCGGGACGGGACGGCAAGCTCGAAGGCGAACCCTCCGTCATATATGAGCTGTCGACGGAGGATTTCGACAAGTGCACGCAGGAATGGCTTCCGGTGGACCTGGCGCTTGACAAGATCGCGCCGTCGAAGGGGGAGATAAGGTTTGTCGCCGACGGGCCCAAAGCAGGGAGCCGGGACTTTCAGGTTGTTTGGGGACAGCCGGCGATATATGTCCCGGGAAGGGAATCTCACAGGAATGTTCTGCTGATCGGTGTGGATACGCTGCGTGCCGATGCGATAAGTCCGCTTGGGGGCAGAGCGGAGGCGACTCCCAACATACAGGCGTTCAGTGAAGGCGCGACGGTCTTCACACATGCGTATTCTCAGGCGCCGTGGACACTGCCGTCATTCGCGAGCATCGTAACCGGCCTGATGCCTTCAATAGCTATTACAGCGGAAATGAGTCAGCATATTTCTAAAAGAACAACAACCGTTGGAGAATACCTTCTCCCTGAAGGTCTGGCTACATATACCGTTTGTTCATCGCCGTGGCTCGGCAACCCGAGATCCGGCTTCCAGCAGGGAATGGAGGGGTTCTCGTTGTTGATTGCAGAGCCAACCGCCCAGATCCAGATTGAGGCCGCAAAGGAGTTCATAGGCAGGTCGGGGGAGATGGGTCGAGACTGGTTCTGTTTTGTTCATCTGATGGACCCGCATACGCCGTATCAACCACCTGAGCAATATATCGATCTTATGTGCGATGCCGGTTACTCCGGAGAATACCCGACTTCATATCCGGGAGGCATCTGGGAAGCTGGAGACAAGAAGCCATCGCAGGAGGAGATCGAGCATGAGCGATGCCTGTACGATTGCGAGGTAGCGAATGTCGACTCGGCATTGGAGGACCTATTCGAATTCCTAGACGAACAGGGGATGACGGAGGACACGCTGATCATCTTCTGCTCGGACCATGGCGAGGAATTCAACGAGCACGGCGGATTCGAGCACGGGAAGACTCAGTACGAAGAACAGGTTCATGTCCCGCTGATCGTGAAGGGTCCGGGGTTCGGTGCGGGCGAGAGGATCGACGAGTGTGTCGCCAATCTTGACATTCTGCCGACAATCTTGCGCTACCTGGGTGTTGCTCAACCTGAGTCCATGGGCGGAGTTCCTCTTCAGGAAACCTTGACCGGCGAGAAGAGGGACAATCGGGTTATCCTCGGAGAAGAATCGCTGTACGATTCAGGGATTATGTATTCTTTGAGCTGGCCATTTAAGTGTATCCTGGACTACAACAGTGAAGAATCGACCTTTTACAATCTTGTGAATGATCCGGGTGAAACGAAGGATGCGAGCGCGGGCAATCCCGAGGGGAAAGCCGCGCTCCTGGCGGCTCTGGGTATGCTGATACGGCCGGAGACTTCGGCAATCCATATATGGGTCACTGGTTATGAAAACAAAGATCATAAATTTGCGGGTAAGATACGAGTCGCCGGCGGAATCGAAAGAGTTCAGACCCACCTGTTCGATCCGGGCGATACCTATACAGTGAGCGGCGACACTCTTTATTTTAATATTTCAAGCCTTATTAATCAGGCTCTCGGCGCCGACAACCTGATACCCCGCGGTGTCACCTTTATTCCTGCGCCGATGAAACATCTGGTGATTACACCATCTGCCGGGTCGGGGAGTGTGGATGTAAGCGTCACGGTGGACGGCGAAATCAGCGGCGACCGATTCTATCCGTTTGGCAACAAGGCCGCGAACTCGTCGGGCTCGGCGAGCATGGGTCTCGATGATTTTCCGATGGCTGCGATATTGCCCATGGGTCAGGTTTCACCCACGGATTCTCTCATCGTATGGGGAGTACGCGGAACGCAGAGCGCAGAGGCTCCGACGGAGCTGGATCCGGAGACAATCGAGCAGCTTCGCGCGCTTGGATATCTGAACGATTGAGCTGGATTTGGGGACAGACTATGAGACTCCCGACCTGGAAGGGCACGGCATGCCGTGCCCCTACTTAATAGGAGTCGTTCATGGATTTTTACCGCAGAATCTTCTTCAACGCCGGATAATCGACCTTCGCGTTATGGCGCTTGTCGACGGGAATCCGTTTGAGGATTCGGAATTCATCGATCTTCGCCCAGCCAAGGTTGCGCTTCAATGATTCCTCGCTGATAGCTCCCGCGCCCGGTTTGGGCTCCAAAGCCAGCAGACGTCGCCCGTCACGCGCGAGGAGCGCTGCGCGACGGACGCCCTTCGAATTGAGCGCCGCGACCTCCACTGCAAACGGATACAGCTCGCCGTGACGGTCGGCGATGCGCGCGGCGCATCGTCCCAGCAGCCATACTCGACCTTGTTCATCCATGTAGCCGGAATCCGCGGTCCGATGCCACCGCTCGCCGTCCACTTCGAACTTGGTCTCCTCGTCGCCCCGACCGTCCAGGTAGCCTCGCATGACATGATCCCCGTGCACGACGATCTCGCCCGGATGTGCCGGCGGCATGCAGGCATTTTGAAACTCCGCTGAGGTAAAGGGTCCGACCGGTTTCCCCCACTGGTGCCGAAGAACGCCAAGGTCGATCTGGGGAATCGGACGTCCGGCGAGCAGTCCGCTCCCTGCGGTCATCGCCTGCCGATCTTCGACGCTGATGGAGTCGCGCGAAATCTCCGCGATCGGCTCCGCCTCAGTCGATCCGTACACCGCGACGATTTCAGCTTGCGGCGCCGCCTCCGCGAGAAGGTCGAGCAGGCCGGGGAATACCGGAGCTCCACCCGTGAAAATCCTGCGGAACGATTCAAGACGTTTGCCGCTTTTGACAGCGGCCGAAGCGATAATCTCGAGAAACGCGGGCGACGCGGCGGTCGATTCGGGCGAGAATTCCTCGATCTGCCGGAGCAACGGACCGGGCTTGACGAAACCCGGACGCCTGAGGTCGCAGTCGGGAATGATGCTGGTCACGCCGCTCGCGAGATTCGCCAGCAGAAAAACCGGCAGGGTCGTGAGATCGATCTGTCCGGCGCGAAGCCCGAGGCTGCGTTCGAGGACCTTGTGCTGGGAGACGAGGAATCGGTGAGTTCGAACGGCCGCTTTCGGAAGGCCGGTGCTGCCGCTCGTGAAAGTGATGAGAGCCGGCGTGTCCGCATCGCAGGGCGCTATTTCCTGAAGGGGGGTCGCTCGCTTCCATTCCCGGAAGGGCATTGCGCCCGGGACGCTTGCGCCCAATGCGAATTTCGTCGGGATGCGTCTGAGACCTCCGCTCGCAAGCCGCAGCAGATGCGCCTTGGGGGTTGCGATGAAAGCGCGGGGCTCGCGGATCGAGCAGCATTGATCGACATGCCGCATTCCCGCCGAAGGATCCAGGAACATCGCTACGCCGCCTGTGCGGAGAACGGCGAGGAGCGCGACATAAAGCTCGGTCGACATCGTGCTGAGAAAGAGGGCGATGTCGCCTTGACCAAGCCCTGCGTTGTGCAGCAAGCCCGCGGCCCTGGCGACCGATTCGTCCAACTCCGCGAATGTGGTCCGGCGAGCGGCGCCGCGCGGGCTTTCGATGATCGCGACCGCGTCCCCGAGTCGCGAGGCCTGTTCTCTCAGGAGTTGGGCGATGTTCATGTCTGCAGTTTCCGGGAGAAGAGAGTGTAGCGCCTGAACGGCCGCGCGTAATGTCCGCTTATGTTCAGCGACATGTTGCTCGAGTGCATGAGCGCGTGAATCGCGCGACGGTAGCCGAGCTGCGATGCGATTCGGTGCGATTCCGCCACGAGAACCACGCCCAGACCCGCATAGGCCCGTCCCGGCAGGATGGCCACCGTCTTGACGATTATAGTGTCGATCGGGTCGCCGCGACGTGCCTGGGCGTAGTCGAGCATGTTGAAGACAAACCCGACCGGACGCTCCCCGCGCTCGGCAATAAGCACCAGGTCAGGCTTGAGATAATCCTTTATTGGTAAATATAATAACCGGAATTCATCTTCGCCGATCGGCGTGTACAGAAAATTCCGACCGAAGCTCCCCACCGAGACTTCGTATATCCTGCCGAGCTCGTCATCAAAATCCTCGAGACGAAACGGTCGAATCCCAACTCCCTTGTCGGCAAGAAGGGTCTGCGCGCGCTCCACGCGGCTGTCCACGACACTGAGGTCCTCGGCAACCGCAGAGAAATATTCCGCCATAGGCTCGAAGCCCGCCTCGATGAAATCACTCGGCCATTGGTGCGGATTGTCCGGCTCCATGAAGAACGCCGGCTGATCTCCGCGATCCGTCAAGAACCGGTACGAGTACCAGGTGTTCTTGTCCATCGGACCGACAGCCATCGTGCATCCCGCCCCGGTGAGCTCTCTCAGTGCGTGATCGAGGATTTGCCTCGCAGAGTCCCGGTCTCCGGCGGCGAAGTGACCTATCACGCCGAGCCGCTCAGGCGGATAAGAAGGAGTCTGAGACCACCACAGCGAGCATCTGGCGCCGATGCGACCGTCCGGTTCGACCGCCAGCCATGTTGCGTCGGGACATTGGAGCCTCAGCTTCGCAGGATCGAGGTGAGACGCGCCGTCGATGTCCCGGAATGCGCCGATATCGTCCGGTTGTCCGAGTTGCAGGATTTTAGCCAAAACTCGCCCCCTGCATGAATATGAATGGGATCATACCTAGGGCGGAAGCGATCGCGCCCAGTATGCCTTGTCGAAACCATCGCGCCGTGTCCAGAGGGTCCTCGCGAATTTCCGGCTGGAGATAGAAAAATGCCGCGCAGGCGATTGCGGTGATGATCAACCCCCATCCGAGCTGAATCAAAGACTGTGTCCCGATCCCGCGGATGACGACATACGGCGCGAACATGGCGAACCATGACGGGAGCGCCGCCCTGGGCAGATGACTGAGCATTGATCCACGGGGATATTGGTGAGCCAGGGCCGTGATGCCCGTGATCCCGAGCTGGCATGAAAAAGAAAGAGTATAGACGTAAAACAGGGCTTCGTGCTTGAGCGTAGACTGGATGAGCAGCCAGAAGAGGCCAGCCCCGGTAACGCTCACGACCGCATGAACGCTCAGCCGTCCCGGACTCTCGAGCGGCCTCACCGGAAAAATAATCAGGTACAACAGAAACAGGATCATGGGCGGAACAAGCCAGATCAATCCCCCCACTGCCCATGCCGCATATCCCGTGAGCGCGGCTCCCAGCAACGCTGCGTCGTCCAGGTTAGTCCGACGTCTCCACAGAACGACAAGAATCACCAGTCCCACCGCAACCGCAAGGCACAGCGCGACACCCACCCAGTTCATAAATAAATAAGTTCTCAGCAATGCGTATGCGCCGAGCGGCAGATAGATATTGTCCCGACCTCCGAGCGCGACCGCCTCCAGGAGCATGATGAGCAGCCCGAGCGTCGCTGAAATCGCCACCGCCTTCCCGAAGCTTATGTCGCTGAGCAGAACGAGCGGGACGATTGTGCTGATGAACGATACGGCGAAGAACGCGAAGGACCCCTCTATCGTCTTCGTGCCTTCCGCGGTTGTGTAGTGACGTGTCCCGTAGCGCACGCCCATTATCGCCGCGGTCGCGTCCGCCAGAGTCAGGATCAGAACAGGTATGGAGTACAGCAGGAGTTCGCCTCCGGACAGCGTGAAGAGAATCGCGACTCCAAAAATGAAATAGAACTCGCCCAGGGATTTTCGCTGGACTCCCAGAAGCACCCCCGCGACATCCTCGTATCGCTGCCTGGCCATGCGCAACCCGATCAGTCCCGCCATCGCGATCGCGGCGAGAATCCAAACCGGCTCCGGACGATTGAACAGCCACGGAAAACTCAGGGTGACAAGCCCCATCCCGACATGGAGGGTCTTGCGCGCGACCTCCGGATGGATCGATCGGGCGCTCTTCCAGCATCGGATCCCCAGGAAAAGACTCGCAAGCGCCCCCAGCACAAGGGCCATCCCGAGCGCCGTATGCATCATCCGCTGAACTCCTCGACCACAAAGTTGCTGTAGAAAAAGGCCTTGTCCTTCCTGAAAAGCTCGTTCGCGAGCGATTCGAGCGGCGTCAGCTCCCCCGACAACGATTCAGGTCTGGAGCGCGGCACGAGCATGTTCCAGTACGCGATCCGTCCGCCCGCTCGACCCGCCCCGACGAGCGACCGGAGAAGCGCATGGTAATTTGCTTCAGCCATATATTCGAAAATGTCGCTCAGATTGCAGGCGTCGACCGATTTCTGCCCAAGCTCCGACAGAAAATCCTCGATCGGACAAAGCCGCCATTCAAGTCTGTGAAGGTTGTCCCGAATGCGCTGGAAATTCTCCTCTCTGAGCGCGAACGGGAGCGCCCTGACATGCCGTCCAGTGAGAATCCACTGGACATACGGATTCTCGGCGGGATTGAGCTCGGTCAGCGCGTAACGGGTTCGTTCAAGAATGCGCTTGGAGACGCTTCCCTCGACGTACTGGAAGAAGCTCGGGTCGCGTCCCATCCGACCCATCACGAATCGCGAGAAGAAAATCCGAAACAGCATACGCCAGCGCCAATTGTCCCACTTGCGCTCGTAGAACTCGATACGCGCCTCCCGGTCGCCCCCGGCGATAAGCCTGTCAATCGTCCTCCTCGAATGAATCGACGGCATCACCCGCCTGCGGAATATCTCGAAGTAATGCTCGAATTTTCCGGCGGACCCGATCCCCCTTTCGACGGCGGATGTGCGGTTGTCCCAGAAATCGCGGACCTCAGTCGAGAGCAGTGCCCGGCATCGGCGGTAAAGATCCTGTCTGCGCGTGCTCGGGCTCGACCCGATGAGCTCCAGAAGCTCGGTGTGCGACAATTCTCTGTACGCCGCGACTCGAAGCTCGAGACACGCAAGCTGCGCTGGATTGAGATCGAGCGCGAAGACTCTCTGGGGCGTGCCTGACGGCGCGGCCAGCATCGCGAGCGTGTTGTCTCCCGCCGACGCGATCGACAGGCAGACGCTCCCGGGTTGAATATTCAACGCTTCGAGAAGGATATCCGCGTCTTCCCAACACTGGGCGTAACGGATGATGGAGAAATCCGCCTTGTCCGCAACTTCGCTACGCATGAGCTGTATTCCGGTCAGTACCGGACGGAGAGAGGATTTTGCGCACGATGCCGCTCGTTCCGTCCATCTCGACCCGATCGCCGTCCTTGAGCCATCGCGTAAGCCCGCTGATCGACACGATCGACGGGATTCCCATCTCCCGCGACACAATCGCCGCGTGCGACAGGAGGCTTCCGCGTTCGACGAGCAGTCCCGACGCTGACGGGAAAATCATGATCCAGCCGGGATCGGTGCGCTCGGCAACGAGGATGTGCCCGTGACGCAGGTCCGCGTGCGCCGGATCGCGAATCACGCGGACCTCGCCGCGCACCAGCCCCGGGCAGCAGCCGATCCCCTTTCGTTCGTCGACATCCGCGCCTCCGATATCGATCTCGGACTCCCGGCCACGAAAATCATTTCCCTGGTACACAATTCCGCGCGTCTCGAACCTCTCGGGAGGAGCGGGCTCCGAGAGATATCGGCTGAACTCGTCCTTTCGGAGTCTAACCAATTCCTTGAGATTCGTCGTGTCGGCAGTGCCGTTGATGAAACCGAATATCTCCTCGACCTCAAGATAGAAAATATCCCGGGGGTGTTCGAGAAGGTCGAGGGAACAAAACCGAGAGCCGATCTCAACGAAAATCCGCCTGACGCGTCCGAACACTCTGGTCCTCTCGAAACGAAGATTCTCCCGGTCGCGGAGACGGTCGCGCGTGTTGCGGAGGACCCATGCAAAGATCGACCGCCGGAGGGGTTTCCACGCGAGCGCCTTTCGCACCTGCAGCTCCGCCTTGCGAAGAGTGCCGTCTTCGCGCCTGTCATCGGGCTTCATTCCCGCAGTGGCTTCGGAGCGAAGTTTCCGCGCGTACTCTCCGACCGATCGGAACAGGATCGTGGGGTCGTCGTGGAGCGTGGATGATTCGAGCTTCAATTCCCCCATGCAGCGGTCGCCGAATTTCTCCAGGTACGCGTGGTACTCCGCCTTGAGCTCCCTTGACGAGTCAAGCGCGTCCAGAATTTCTTCGAGAGATGATTCGGAGAGGATATCAACCAGCTTCGGATTGGTCGATGCGATCGCGGCCATTTCGCCGACCCGCTGGGCAGGCTCGGCGCTGATCATGCCGCCCTGCGAGGTGAGAAGGTCGTTCTGCAGGGTCCCGTCCTTGTCGCCGCACCATCTCGCGACCAGCTTTCTCAGCACCCCGAAAAAAATCATGGCGAAAAAATCATTGATGAGGGGAGCATCCCACTTGTTCAGAAGCTTCATCTCAAGGTCTTTGTAGTAACCGAGGAGCTCCTCCGCGCGCATCTCCCCAAGAGGCGGACTGACTTCGGCGAGAGCTTCGTCGAGCCTTTTGTAGAATCGATATATCTTCCGTTTGAGGCCGAAGAAATTCGAGACAAGGCCGAGCACGGATTGCGCAAGGTTGAAGGAATCCGCTACCCGATCCGACCATCTCGCTAAGGCGAGGCGGTCGACGATGTCCTGCGGAAGCTCCTCTTCCACGCCCATCATCTGTTCCATGAATTTCCGGTTGGCCTTGAATCCCGGAAGCAGAGCGAGCACTCGATACCAGTTGAGAAGGTTGTAATAGAGCCTTCCCCTGATCAACCCCAGCATGTTTTCGAAGGTCTGATCGTTCTCGTTCAACCTGCGCTCGGACACTTTCATTATCCGGCAGAATTCCCGATACACCGCTTCGTATGCGCTTCTCGCGAAAGAGAATGTCAGCGGAGTCGTCACCCCGGCGTAGCTCTCGGCGATGTTGTGGTTGTCCCAGATGTTGAGGGTCCCGTCGGGATCGGCCATGTTGTAAAGCGTTGTGATTGGTCGCGACTGCAGAAGGTAGAGCATCCCGCCCGCGATGGCCCACTCGATATCCTGCGGCTTGCCGAAATGCCTGGACGTTGCCCTCACGAGGCGCGCGATCTCAAGCACCTGCTCGTCGCTTATCGCGGGCTGCCTTCGCTTCGATTCCTCGACATCCACCCGCTTCACGCCCTCTTGCCCCGCGATGTGCATCGCGTGACGGATCGGCTTGTCGACGATCTCGCGGCTTACTATGTTGTCCCGCAGGTCGACCTGAAACGTGTCGGCGTCGCAGTCTCCCGAGACCAGCGCGGTCCCCAGACCGTATATCGCGCCCACGACCGCGATCGAGCGACGTCCGCTGACCGGATCGGCACCGAAAGCTACGCCGGATATTTCGGAATCAATCATCCGCTGGACCAGAACCGACGGTGGATTGGGAGCGAGCGGAAGGCCGTTCTGTTTTCGATAGGCAAGGATGCGGTCGCTGAATCCGGAGCGCCAAACCTTGGCGACCTTGTCCGGGACATCCTCCGGCGGGACAAAGAGGAAGCTGTCGAACTGCCCGGCGAAAGAGTGCTCGGGCGAATCCTCGTCCGCAGCCGACGATCTCACGGCCACCGTGCCTCCGTCGGGGCACAGCCCGGACAGCGACCGGCGAAGCTCGTCCGTCAATTCCGTCCCGCACGCTGCGCCACCGATCAGTCTCTGCACATCTTCAGGATTCTCGGCGCTCTCGAGCTCCCGTCGCTGCTGGGGCGTAATCGAGGCATAGAAACCCTCGCCCGTGACGACAAACCAGTCGGGGATCGGCAGATCGGCGCGGCGCAACTCGGCGAGCGCGCGGGCCTTTCCCCCGAAACCCGCCGTTTGCACTGCATCCTGTGCGAACCGGACGTAGTTCATCGTAAATCAGCTTAGCATTTTTGTGACGAGCGAAATCACGCCGAGACTCAGATAGAGGAACAGGGTCCAGATGCCCGAATACATCTCGATCATCTTCCCGCGCCCACCGACCGGGTTTCTCAGGAAACTGACACCCAGCCATATCGCGCCGATGAACATGGCCGACATAATCGTTCCGACCAGCGGTGTCGACCCGATGTTCCGGGCCGCACCCAATGCAGCCGCCAGGGTGAGGGCGAGCACGAGCCACCATGACCCGACCGCTCGAACTCGACCCCAGAGGAAAGTGTAGGTCTGCACGCCGTTCTCCTCATCGGCGGGCACACGTATTTTCCTCCCGATCTCAATCACCATGCCGTTGAAGAAGCTCGTTACCAGGAACCAGAGAAGTCCGGGCGGCGGGATCTCGGTGTACTTCGACCAGTCGCACGCGGTGGCATAGAGGTCGATCAGGGGCATGATGGCCATGTGCGACACCATGTAAATTAAGGGCCGGCTCTTGAGCCATCTCCTCAGGAAGAACTCCTTCGACATCCCCGCCAGATAAAACCAGGTGATCAGCAACAGAAGAATCTGCCTCGGCTGGTGCCAGAACGCCAGTGAGAGTTGGACCAGCGCCCCGATCGCGAAAACCCAGCCCAGCTCGCGCAGAGTGATCAGTCCGCGCGGGACCGGACGATACGGTCGGTACTGGGAATCCTCCTCGAAATCCTTGAATTCATCGGAGATGCGCAGCTGCAGGAAAAAAGTAAATGACGTGAGAAACGCAACGATAAGGGACTGCAGGGTGGGAGCGGTCCCGTGCCTCAGGAGTGTCGAGAAGCTGACAGCCGACGAGCTGAACGCGAGAATCAGGAGCCCGTTCATTATCACGGGAAATCGCTCGCGCTGATAGGTCCACCATTTGCTAACCGTCGGCATCCGTTTTATGACCGTGCTGGGTCTTGCCTCGTGCGAGGCGCTCGTGAGCCCCCGCGAACTGTCCTGCGCACAATGCGCCGATGATGGACAACTCGCCGGCCAGGGACAAAGCTGCGCAGACCTCGGCGAACGCCCGGGCGTTTCCGGGGCCCGCAAGGCCCATGATTTCGAGACATGCACGCTGCGTGGGAAGAGAGGTTCCGCCGCCGACGGTCCCGACGATGAGGTTGGGAAGCGTCACGGTGGCGTACAGATCGCCCGACTCTATGCGCTCGAGCCGCGTGACCCCCACGGCGGCTTCCGCCACCGAGGCCGCGTCCTGACCCGTCGCGATGAACAGCGCCGCAAGACCGTTCGCGTAATGTCCCTGCACGCCGATGCAACCGCTGAGGACTCCCCCGAGCGCGCTCATGCGCCACAGGTCCACCATCCGCTCCGGGGTGGTGTGCAGAACGCTCTGCACAAGCTCGTCGGGGATAACCACCTCGGCCGTGACCTTCTTGCCCCGCACCGTCGAGAACGACTGGAAGCTCGCCTTCTTGTCGCCCGACAGGTTGGCCTCCACGAACGAGTACTCGGGCCGGACGGGCGAGTTTTGCTGAATGTACTCGCAGATCGCGTTTGCGGCGAAGGTGACCATGTTCTGCCCGGACGCGTCGCCCGTGGTCATCTCGATGTTGAGATATACATGATTTCCCTCGAATGTGACCCGCACGTCAACGAACTTCCCGTACGACGTGGTGGATTCCGCCAGCTCCCTGAACGTATCGACGCTGGACAAGGCCCAGATCACGAACTCACCCGCGTCCGCCGCCGTCCGAAATGCGAAACCCGGCGCCCGACTCACCCCTTCCGACAGGATCATCGCCGTGCATCCCCCGACGGCGGTTATCAGGCCCGCGCCCCGATTGTAGGACGCGACCAGAGCCGCCTCGGTCGTCGCCAGCGGAACGTAATAATCCCCCTTGGCGAAAAGCCCGTTCACCCTCAGCGGTCCGATGACCCCCAGAGGCACTTTTGCAGTGCCGATGAAATTCTCGATGTTCCTCTGGAACCGCTCCATGAATTTCACCGTGACCGGGTCCGCGATAGCACCCCGGACTTCCGCAGGCGCGTTGAGCACCGCCCATCGACCGTCCACCGATTCCGCGTCAATGGTCGATCCACTCGGGATTTTCGGAGCGGCCGGACCGTGACTCGGGCTGAGCCTCTCGCGCAACTCCTCGCGAGTCCGCCCCGAAAGCAGGCCTTCGAGATAGTCGTTGACGTGACGATATCCCTTCGTCATTCGATACCTCCCGACCCCTCGGTACCAGCTACCTTCGCTGACGCTCAGGATAGCAGGTACCGAGTGTACCGAGCTATTCGTTTTCGGTTCCGATGAACAAAACGTACGGATCCGTTTCGGTCGCCAACAATTCCTCGACCTCGGCGACCAGAGGCTTGATGAGCTCCGCGATAGCCGCCCGATCGATCGGCACGGTCTCCTCCGCAGGGGCCTCCACCGCCGCAGGTTCTTCCACGGGAGGTTCCACCGTCATTTCCTCCCAATGCTTCACAACCTTGATCGCATCCGCTCGAACGCCCCAATCCTCATCGTGTAGGAGGAGTTGTATGGCTTCAACCGAGCCCGCATCCGGAACAAGCTCCCCCTTGGCGAAAACCTTGAGCAGTGAGCGAAGCGAGCGCGTGTTCAGCGGGGTCGAACTGCCACCGGGCGTCGGCATGGCCGAACCCAGAAGCTCGCTGCGAAGCTCCGCGTCATACATGGCGGGATTCGCAGCCAATTTTCCGATCAGGGTCTCCCGAACGGTGATGTGCGGGAATTCGAGAAGGGGCCTCAGCCGGTCCCAGCATTTCACATCGAGCGTGAAAAGCGTCTCCATGCTGACCTTGATGAGCGCCTCGTCATTGGAGGGGTCGAGATTGGCGAGGAGTTTCTCATCGGCGGCATGCGAGCCGAGCACACCCAGGACGCCGATTGCGCGACGCTGCATGGCCTGATCGGGGTCATCGAGAATCAGCGCCACCTGGCTTTCAAGCTCGGTCGCCTTCAGATCGCTGATCTCGATCATTGCGACGCTCCTGCGGATTCGATCCCTGCTCGCCAGGTTCGTGCGCAGAATGCCGAGGACACCTTCGCGATCCTGTTCGAGAAGGGCCTGCAGAATCACGGTGAACGCGCGCACGGCAAGACCGCTCTGGTCGTTGTCGAATTCCTCCGAGAGGTACGGGAGGACCTTCGGACCGAACGCAATCAGCCTCTCGCGCGCGTGCGGCACAATGTAACGGTTGTCGCCCACTTCCCATCGCACCGCTATCGCATAAAGCTCATCGAAGACTTCCTGGTTCAGCTCGCCCTGGTAGCCGATTATCTCCGGCATAGCCACGTTCGGCTCCTCCTCGGGCGCTGCAGGAGCCGCCTCGGCGGTTTCCTCGGGAGCGGGAGGCGGGGCGATGTCCCAGCCCACTCCCTCGAACGTCTGGCTCCACAGAACGCCGTTATCCATGATGCCCAGGTAATCGTCGTTGCCGGCAAGGTCGACGAGAACTCCGATGCTCGTAAACCCGCGCTCCGGTCGGCAGAAATTGATCCCGCCGTCGCGCCGACCCGCGTACGTGTCGTCGCCTGAGCGGTCGATGAAAATCACCGCGCTGTTCGTGAGCGATCCGCCGTTGCAGGATGTGTTCCCGAAATACTGATCGTTTCCGCCCCTGTCGTGAAGCATCGACGCCGCGAAATCATGGCTGCCGCCCGTTCCCAGACCGCTGTGCATCGTGTAGCTGTCGTTCCCGCTTACATCCACAACCCCGCCGATCGCGAGATGTATCCCTGAGCCCTGACCGTACTGGGTCATCTCGTACGTGTCGTTTCCCGCCCCGTCATACATCAGTCCCGCCGAGTACCAGTATCCAACTCCCTGGTTGTACACATCCCCGAGATACCTGTCGTTCCCCGCATAGTCGATGATGTAGGCGATGCCGCCCGCGTAATCTATCCCCCGCTCCCCGATTGCGAATCCCTGGCTGAACGACTGGTAGCGGTCCGCGAAGAGCGGCGCATGAAGATAGACACCGCCCGCTTCGTATACCTCGTTCCCGCGCTTGTTCGAGCAGATCGCGAAACCCAGCGTGCGCGCGAACGCCTGCGAGTTGACATAGGCGTGATATCGGTCGTTGTCCCAAGCGGTGATGTCGATCGGGTCCGGCGTCTCCTCGTCTGTCGGGACCACCTGAGCGGGCTGCATGCTGTCATCGACCATCACGCCGATGCCGAATCCCGCCGCGCCCTGTGTGTAGACCTTCCCTTCGTATACATCGGTCCCCCCGTCATCATAGAATGTCGCGATCCCGCACATCGCCGCGCCGAGAGTGCAGCTCCCGGCCACATACCTGTCGTTGCCCTGACCCAGGTCGTAGAACGCCGCGATCCCGAGCACGGCCGCTCCCAGATTGATGTTTACGTCGGGGCAATCGTAAAAATCGTTCCCCCCGAGATCCACGAAATACCCGTAGCGTCTGTTCTCCGTCCCGTACGCCGCTCCGATACGGCAGTTGACATAATGGTCGTTTCCGCCCGGCTCTATTAGGACCGTGAAGTCGCCCTCCCAGGTATCGTCATTGACGGTGCCGATACCGATGCGGCCATTATCGGTCTCGATAATCACCGGGCTTGCAGGCCAGAAATCCGCGGGCAGGTCGGTGAGCCATCCACGAGGGTCGGGGCAATTCTGCATGTATGATTTTCCCAGCTCGATGATGTCTATCTCCGACATCAACTGGTAGATGTAATCGTCCGGCTGAGCCTTGAGGTCTTCTTCCCACGTGGAGCGCTGCTCCTGAGGGTAGGGGGAGTCGAACACGTCGTGCCAGCTCAGGTTATAAGGTGCGTACTCCCTCACCATATCCGTCTCGCCGGGAGAGAGGGACGGCACCCGGTTGTATTGTGCAAGTTCCGTCAGCCTCGCCTGCAGGCCTTCCAAGTTCATTGAGTCGGCCGACTGTTTCCCGGGCTTGGCGATGGCATATCGGTCGAGCCTGCTGAACCAGGGATAGTAGGTCATGCACTCCGCCACTTCCGCGATGGGACTCGGCGCGGTTTCCTGCCATTGCGCGATGCCCGCGATCATCCCGTCCATGTCGGCAGCGATGCTCAGAGGATCGGCCATCATCTCCCTGACGATGGGGAAGCACTGATAGCCCTTGGTATAGTCCTTCTTGAATGACAGGTCCTCTCGCGTCAGATTGGCCGCCCAGAGAGCGCGATCGATGGCCGCGAGCTCCTCGGGCGTGTATGTCGCGGCCCAGGCCTCGGGCACCTCGACCGCCGTAGCGTCGCCGGTCTGCGCAAGCGCCGCACCCGTGAGAAGCACAACGCAGACGAAGGCTGAAGCGATGAAAAGTCGGACAGTTCCTGGGGACATGGTTGCACCTTCCTGGTTCTTCGTGTTGAGACGGTATTATAGACCATTAAGTAGGGGCACGGCATGCCGTGCCCCTGCCTCGGTGCCGGGGACAGTCCCCCGCCGGCGGACCGGCGGGATGACAGTCCCCGGCACCTGCCGATTTTGTCCGACGCGGCGGGTTGTGGAGGTCTCAAAACGAAGAAGAGACAATTGGAAACCTCCACAAACTCGCGGACTCGTTTGTGTAGGGCACCGGGTGTCCGCGACCAGCGGGGCAAGGTTGGGTAAGGGCACGGCATGCCGTGCCCCTACAGAGAATCCGGTACCCGCGTCGACGAACGGGGACAGACACCGTGATTTTGTCCGACGCGGCGGACAATATCGGTGTGCCAGTCCCCTTTGCATGGCCTGGATTCTTACCAGCCCTCGGGCGGAAGCTTCAGAACGAACGCGTCGCCGCCGCCGATCGAGGTGCGCTCGCCCGAGTCGATGCCGGGAAGGAAGTTGACCTCTCCCAGAAAATAGCCGGCGGTGTATGAGAACCCGTCGCGACCAGCCGCGACCGCGCCAGCGTAGGCGGCGCATGCGCGAACGGACAGGAAATTCCCCATGGAATCGAACTTGCTCAGGAACGACGCGCCTTCCTGAGCCGTCAACACGACCGATCCGGGGCCCGGGTCGAAATCGACAACGTCGGAGAAGAACCCGACAACGTAGACGTTTTCCATATCGCCGATGGCGACACCGTAAGCCTGGTCGTTCTCTGCGCCGCCCCAGGTACGTGTCCACAGGTATTGGCCGCTTGCATCGAACATACTCAGGTACGAATCGGTGTAACCCATGCACGGCCGGTAGTCAACGATCGGACCGGGATCGAAATCGCACGTTCTGTCGTAATGTCCCGCCACGAACGTGTCCCCGTTGTCCGCAGCCGCGACGCCCATGCCGTAGTCCTCGCCTTCCCCTCCCCATGCGTTGGCCCAGCGCGGTTCACCGGACGGTGTGAAGCTTGCCGCAAACGTATCCGCTCCCCCGGCGCACATAATCCAATTGAAAGTCACGCCCGAGCCGAAATCCACAAGCCCGAAGAAGTATCCGCAAATGGTGACGTTCCCCGCGCCGTCCGTGCTTGCGTCAAGGGCGTACGCCATACTGCCCGCTCCGCCCATAGTCCGGACCCACACGAACTCGCCCTCGGGCGTCAGTTTCGAGAGGAAGGCATCGGACGATCCCTCTGCCGTGATTACGTGTGACCCGGAACCCGGGTCGAAATCTACCATGTCCTCGAACGAGCCGGCGACATACACGTTTCCGCTTTCGTCCGTCGCAATCCCGTAGGCTTCGTCATCTCCTGATCCTCCCCATGCCCTGGCCCACAGGTAGTTTCCGAGCGAGTCGAACTTGGTGACGAAGACATCATAGTAGCCGCTGGAAGATCGGTAATCCGGCAAGGGGCCCGGATCAAAGTCCATGTCCTCGGCGAATTGACCGGTGACATAGACATTGCCGCTACCGTCGACCGCAACATCGTGTGCCGCGTCGTAATACTGGACACTGGACCCGGTCCATGTTCTGGACCATTCGAAATCCCCCTGGGCATCGAACTTGCTGACAAATGGGTCCCAGTATACAAGAGCGGAATGCATATCCACGCCGGGGCCCGGATCGAAATCGACCGGGCCGGAGAAACAGCCTGTGACAAAGACATCGCCGTAATCGTTGACGCATACGCCGTAGGCTACATCAGACTCGTCGGCGTAATGCGAGCCCCAGGTGCGGACCCATTCGTCCGCAACGACATCCTGCACGTCGACCTTCTTCGTCCGACTCACCGGTCCGAAGCGATCGGAGTTCACCACAACGCTGATGGTGATGTCAGTATCCTCGGAAACTTCCCTTGGCGTGAAGGCGGTCGCCTCCGAGTCGGGCTTGCTGAAGAAGCCGGAATACTCAGGATCGCACCGCCATTCGATTTTGATGCCCGTGTCGCCTCTCGCCTGCACCCCGTAGCTGCCCGCCTCGCCTTCCTTCAAAAGCGACGGACCTTCGATCTCGTCGACCTCCAGTTTCTCGCCGCCTTGCCCGATGTCGTTGACGAGAACGGTCTTCATTCTCACTTCGGGATTATTGTCGCCGAGCACGACTATGACCCTCAGAATGACCTGCGTATCCGATGTCACGGCGGATGCGGAGAGA
>Ga0315294_10000821_pt1 | contig 33742 bp, 34 predicted proteins | sample YL17G13_40_MG_FD_203626 | JGI IMG/M metagenome (GOLD analysis project Ga0315294, IMG submission 203626) | Sediment microbial communities from Yellowstone Lake, YNP, Wyoming, USA - YL17G13_40 | ecosystem: Environmental > Aquatic > Freshwater > Lake > Sediment | place: USA: Wyoming | collected...
AGAAGCAACATTACAGAAACAGCAGGAAGTATTAGATAATTACATACAGATTTACAATGAGATAAGACCACATGAAAGTTTAGGATTATTGACACCGATTGAGATGTTTAACAAGTTAAAATTTGGCACCTTAAATTCGTAAGATGTATGCAACCTGAACACGTGCTATTATTTTATCATAAAATCATTTATAATTGATTAGCTTATTTATATTTTCAAAATTACTATGGTAGAGAGTTTGCATACAGGAATTCTAGAAGCTGCTCGAATTAGAGACCCCAAAGAAACTGTAAGGAGGGTTTATCATGATCTTCATACAATAGCTCTCGATCAGAGTCATGTTGAACAAAAATTCGCAGTAAGAGTCCGCATGGAATTAAGAAGAATTGAATTAGATCCAACTATAGATCATGCAAAACTAGTATATGCACTGTCAATAATAAGTACAGCAGGAAAAATTATTAAAGATCAAACAGTTTTGCATGAAGGGCAATTACCCCAAGCAATGTATCCTATAGTGACGGGATTAATAAAAGGACTGGCTACGTATCCGCTTTTACTACCAAATGAGTATGCTGAAATGAAATCTTTGCAACTTGGGAAAATTGAAACAGCTGAAGCTAGAGGTACAGAAGATACAAAACAACATAAACAAGAAAGATCCAAAACAGATATGGGTCCGCAGAGTATGTTTAGAGAATTATGGTTAACTTTAGTAGGATTATTTATATGGGTAGGGCAGAAAATCGGAATTGACAAATTACATGGTAAGTTACGATTAAAAATGAAAAAGCCTCCAGAACCAATAAAATAAAATTAGTGTACTTGTAGTTGATAATTGTTAGTTATTCAATTAATTTATCTTTATTCATAATATCTAATATGATATTTGCCTCTTGGGGCCAATTGATATATATTTATAAAATCGTTCAAATATTGTTATAATACAAATTATTCAGATATAAATAAATATTTCTATGTTTGAGGGTTTAAGAGATAAAATTCGTCCAATATCAGATTATTTTGGAAAGATGTTTTCTTTTCTACATCCAAATACTATTACTATCATAGGATTTTTAGCTACTTTTATCCCAGTATATTTTTTTGTTAAGGGAGAAGTATTTCTAGCAGGAATTAGCATGATTGTGTATGCATTAGATTTCCTAGACGGTGCTGTTGCAAGATATACAAAAAGAGTATCAATATTTGGTGAAGTTTTAGATGCAGTACTAGATAGAGTTACAGATGGGTTTTTAATATGGGCAATTGCAATAGGTGGTTTTGTATCTTGGAATTTAGCATTTATTGTACTTCTTGGTTTTTATTTAGTAAGTTACATTCGTGCAAGAGTAGGAGAAGCTACTGCTAAAAAAATAAAGTTAAACATTGGGATTGGTCAGAGAGGTGATAGACTGCTTCTTATATTTTTAGCATCTGTTTTTTATTTTGATAAAATAGCAATTCCAATTATAGAAGTTTATTTAAATAGTGTGGAAATAGTTTTCTTGATTTTAGTGTTTACTACATGGCAGACTGTTTTTGCAAGAATGATAAAAGCATTTAAATTAATTAAATAATTAACTATTTATAATAAATTTGAAATATGGATAGAATTAATCCTGAAAAGTACAATTTGGAATTTCTTAAAGGTACAATCTATAAGAATGTTCAAAAATTGGGACCAAATGCCTATAGAGATATAAAGGTGAGTTTAACTATGGGGACAAGTTCTGATTTGATTCACTACTTAAAGGAATATTCTAAGTTATTGAAAGGATTTGATGGTAATGAACAGGTTGAATTTTTAGCAAAAGGAATATTTTCACATGTTTATATTATTAAAGATAATGATGGAAGAGAAATTGTTGTAAAAAGAAGCCATGACGGAATGATTCCTTTACAGTTAACTAAGTACTTTTATGCACCTATACCAAGATTTTTGGTTGGAATATTCTTTAGCAATTTTGATATTACTCCAATTTCTTTAAGAAGAGATATATATGATTATGAGAAAATTCTAAAACCTTTTTGGGGAAAGAAAAGACTTAATATAGAATCTAGTAAATTTGAGCAGTATTTAAATATGGCGCTTTTTATGACGGATAATTTCCTTCCTGATTTTACAGCAAAAGAAATTCATTCAAAAGATTTCTGGTGTAAACTTTTGTCTAAACCTAAACACAAGAAATTATTTAAGCTGTATAAATATTTAAAAAGTATAGAAACGCCTGAACTGCTTATACCAGAAGAAGAAAGATATGTTTTATATGATCGTTTCAGCAATTCACTTCAAACTATATTTATACAAGAAGCTATGAGAGGTAAAGAAGACGTAATACCTGGAAAGAAAATGGCATTCCCGTTTGAATTAATTGCAGATGGGTTTATACCAAAAGAAATGCCGAAGTTTATGATTGAACATATTTTGAGATCAATTGAATCTTTTGTAATACAGATAAATAAATACTTAGTTCCTAAATTACCTGATTTTAGGCCACTAGATGCCTATAAAATATTTCCTCCTACTCCATGTGAGTTTTTATTTGCAGAGACTGCTAATTTAGTAGCTTATAAGGGCAAAAGAAATAAATTAAAAATAGCTCTTGTAGATACACACATCCTGCATAATCCTGAGGAAGACATCTTATATAGATGGGTTGAGCGAAGAAGTTGGATAAGCTTGTTTTTAAATCTTCGATTTTGGATTAGAAAAGCATTGGATTATTCAAAGTAAATCTCATATTGTCTAGTATATGTAATACTGTTATTATAGTATACATATTTTGATTGATTTTTATGCAGAAAAAAATTTTCAGAATTTTAATTGTAATTTTCATTCTATCTATCTTAATTGTAACTGCTTATATTGTAATATATAAAAAGGAAATCAGTGATAGAAGTAAGGCTCAAATATTAGATAATTCAAAATGGATTCAAATAAATTCCCTTCCAGAGTCTATTGGATCATATTATGGTGTAGCTTATGATGATATAAATAAAAGAGTTTATGTAGTAGGAGGTTATGTAAGTTTAGAACATAAAGGAAGTAAAGGTGTTTTCAAAGGTATTTTGCAAAGTGATGGAAATATTCTATGGTCTAGACAGAATGATTATCCAATAAGTGTTTTGGGTAATGCGTGTGTTACGAATAGTATCAGGTTATATTGTTTTGGCGGAGATGATGGTAATGGCAACATTTTATCAAATTCATATGTTGCAGATATTAATAAGACTACAGGAGATATTAAAAGTTGGCAATCTTATATCTCTTTACCTTATAAAGTCCATTTTCATGCAATAATTTTTTATAATAACACAATATTTATTATAGGAGGAAGGAAGGAAAATCAGGGATCTCCGGACCCATATCTAAATGAAGATGCTACAGATGAGATATATAAACTAGTAAGTGGACAATGGATTCTAGCATCGCATTTGCCAAGAAAAGTAGATTCTCCAGCAGTAACTGTATATAACGGATATATTTATGTTGGTGGTGGACAAATTACAAGATATTCATCAGATGAAAAAGTAAGATGTCAGATAAGTGAAGTTTATTTCGCCCGTATTAATCAGGATAATTCAATTGGTGAGTGGAAGAGAACTACTCCTTATCCAGATAATGAAAATTTTGGATATGAGCAGAGGATTAGTAAAGGTATTAAAGCTTATCATCATATGATAGCTTATAATGGTTATTTATATGTTCTTCCATCAGCAAGTTTTTCTTCTTTTGGATCATGCAAGATTGATGATAGAGTATATCTTTCAAGTACTTTAAGATCTTTTAAAGTAATTATAAAAGCTGATGGATCCTTAGATAATTGGATTACATTTGGTCCAATAAATCAAGAATTAGATAATAAAAATTGGATAAAAGATGGTATGGCTACAAATGTTTATGGTGCCTTTATTTCAAGTGGTAGGGTGTATTTAATTGGCGGAATGAATTATGCAGGAGTTACAAAAGCAGTTTTTTATAAAAATTTAGAAAGTTGTACTCCAAATTGTACAAATAAACAATGCGGGAGTAATGGATGTGGCGGAAGTTGTGGGAGCTGTAGTGGGCAAAATGTATGTGTTAATGGAATTTGTGTATGCCAAGCAAACTGCACGAACAAAGAATGCGGTGAATCAGATGGTTGTTCTGGTAAATGTACTGCATGTGAATCGGGTTATACATGTAATACAAATACATGGAAATGTGAAAGTAGTCAATGTAAAAGCAATTGTACAAATAAGCAGTGTGGAGATAATGGATGCGGTGGAAGTTGTGGAAGTTGTGCTGGAGGTGAGGGGTGTATAAATAATCAATGTCAAGAAATTGAGTATGATATAGATATAAATGGAGATGGAAAGATAGATATGTTGGATTTAACTATTATTTTATCGAATTGGAAATGGGAAAAAGAGCCAAGAGATTATAAAGCAGATATAAATAGGGATGGTAGTGTAAATATGACAGATGTATCAATAATATTAAATAATTGGACAAAAAAATATTAGAATTAAAGATAATGAAAATAAATAAATTTATAATTCTGACAATAATAATTATAGTCCTATCTATTTCTACCTATTATTTAATAAATGAAGAAAGTTTTGAAATCAGAGATAAAGCTGCTTCAATGGATGAATGGGGAGATGAAAGATTTGGTATCGGTGGAGAATTTTGGCAGCAATTAACTAGTTACAAAATAAAATGGGTTTATAATTGGGGATGGGATGTTGTCGGAAATCATTTATTTGAAAATGGAAGAGAAAATATGATTTTAATTGGAGATCCTAATTATCCAAAAGATATCTGTTCAAGTGATGGGATAATTCAGAATCCTCCTAATTGTGGAGGTTTTAAGTTAATATGTGATTTAGCAAAGAAGTATCCATATTCTTATTGGTCTATTGATAATGAACCAGATTGGCAAGGATATATGACTCCAGATAAATTTGCTCGTTCGTATAATGCTTTTTATAATGAGATAAAAAGATGTGATAAAAATGCTTATATATCTATAGGAGGTTTAGCTTGGCCAAAATATAATCATCCTTCGAAATGGGCAAATAAAGATTTAGTTAATGATCCATATATTATATCATTAATAAATTCTGATCCTGCCAATAGAGACTTGTATGAGAATACTGCATGGCTTACCTTATTTAGAAAATATTATAAAGATTATTATGGAACTTTTCCTATTGTTGATTTTTGGAATATCCATGCTTATCCATGGGTAGGAGCAAATAGTGAAGAAAGATTTAATGATAGTAAACAAGAAGTTGAATTCTTTAGGAAATATATGAATTTTATAGGTGATGCTTATAAACCTTTATGGGTGACAGAATTTAGCTGGATGGGTAGTAAGTGCACTACTTATGAAGATTGTAATAGCAAATCAACTTATCAAATTGAATATATGACTAAAATGATAGAATGGCTCGTTTCAAATAAAAATGCTCAAAAATGGTTTTGGTATTATGGTGGTGAGGAAATTAAGTGGAGTGATTCAAATTATACTGCTGATATTTTTTACAAAAGTAATGAATTAAATTTGGTAGGACAAAAGTATTTAGAACTAGCAAGAAAATATAAAGACGTTCAAAAGCCAATGATAAATAGTTTAACTATTCTTGAACAAACAGATAACAATATAAAAATTAATATTGAATCAAGTGATGATAATAGTGGAATAGTTGAATATCTATATAGTATAGGAACTAAACATGATAATAATGATATTAAAAATTGGGAGAAAATAACAGATATAAGAACGGTTTATGTTATGAATATTAAAAATCCACCTTTACAATATGATTCATATTATATAAATATAAAAGTAAATGACGCAAGTGGTAATGAATCAGATGTAAAGAGTGTAAATATACGAAAATCTAATAATATACAAGCAGATCCTTTAAAAGATTTAGCACCGAAGGGTAGTCCTGATGGGAAGATAAATATATTAGATTTAACGATGGTATTAAGTAACTGGAAATGGAAAAAAGAACCCAAAGATAATGAGACAGATGTAAATAAAGATGGAAAAGTAGATATGTTGGATGTGTCATTAATAATAAATAACTGGACAAAGAAATATTAAATATGTAAGTTTACTAAACATGAAAAGAATAAAAATATTAACTTTTGTTTTATTAATAGTAATATCTGTTTTTATTACTTACTATGTAATAAGAAGCGAGAAAATATATCAAAAAGAAGAAGCGGCAGGAGTGGACTTTAATCCAGATATATACAGAGGTATGGCGAGATTTGGTATAGGACATTTATTAGATACTTTCATTAATAATGAGCATATAAAAGAATTAAAAGACTATAAATTTGGATGGTATCATAATTGGTCACTTAGAAAGAATTATTATATTACGAAAAGAACAGATACAGCTGTCAATATACCTAAATCATTGGATTATTATGGCTTAATTGGAGGTTATGGCCCAAATACAACTAATTGTCCAGAAAGTTTAAAAAACGAATTAAAAAATTATAAAGATGGTGATGTGATTTGGTTGGGAAATGAAATAGGATGGGATGATAAACGTGATCCATATACTTATGCAGTACAATATAAAAGCTGGTATGACTGTATTAAATCAGTTAATTCAAATATAAAAATTTCTCCGGGTGCAAATCCTGGATATCCGTTTATGAAATATGGTTCTAATAGTAATAATTGGGTAGTAAAGGAAGATCCGAAAGGTAGATGGTCAGCGAGTCAAAATAAATTAATAAATTTTATTGAGTACATGAGATATGTAAAAGCAGATTATAAAGAAGTTTACAGTACCGAGATGCCAGTTGATGCATATGTTATTCATATTTATGGTATGGAGGGATGGCATGACGTAGATAAACTAGAAGATTCGATTCGTGCTTTTAGACAATTTATGAAAGATAACGGGCAACAGAAATTACCATTATTTATAAAAGAGATGGGAATACTACCGGATACAGAAAGTGATTTGAATAAAAACGGAAATACAATGGTTGCTATATTAAATATGCTATTAAATTTGAAAGATCAAAACATAGGAAATCCAAATGATAATAACAGACTTGTACAAAGATGGTCTTGGTTTGTTGGATCTTCTAGTTGTACAAAGGAGTCGTCATTTAATAGCTGTATATGGGGATATACAAGTTTTTTTCATTGTCAAAAAAGAGAAGAATCCGATAGTATGTATTGGGAATTTGATTGTTCTTTATATAGAATAGAAACACTATTAGGTGTAAAGTATAAGCAATATGTTACAAGTATATGGGGAAGTTATGATTCAATACCGCCAAATAAACCAGATATCACTTATACAATAAATGGAAATAATGCTTTAGTAAGCTTTAATTCAAGCGATAATGGAAGGATAAATAATTATGAGATATCAGTAGGGACAAGTGAAGGGAAAAGTGATGTGATGCTATGGACAAGTACAGATACAAAAACAAATTATACGATAAATAATGTAGTAGGAAAATATGTAAATGTAAAAAGTATAGATGATGGATATAACTCATCTGAAGTAAGCAGTAAGAAAATAGAAAATATAAGTGCAGGAAATAATAATTATGATATAGCGCCAAAAGGGAGTCCTGACGGAAAGATTAATATGCTAGATTTAACTACGGTATTAACAAATTGGAAGTGGAAAAAAGAACCGAGAGATAATGAAGCAGATGTAAATAGAGATGGGAAAGTAGATATATTGGATGTGTCTATAATAATAAATAATTGGACAAAAAAATATTAGATCATTTGTTTTTTTATTTTTTAAATGTAAAATATAATCATAAATTTTATTAGTTTATTCATATGAAGAAGAACAAAACATTAACTTTATTTTTGTTATTTGGTTTGTTAATTACAATTCCATTAGTTACAAGTATACTTCAAAGAAACGGATTCGAACTTCGTATTTCAGCTTTAGAAGATGACGAACCTAGTAATGTTATTATTTCAGATATAAAAGAGAATTCTTTCAAAGTTACATGGATAACTGAAAGAGAAGTTATTGGAGGTGTTTCTGTAGTTAATGAGACACAGTTTAATGAGGATGACAGTTCAAGCTATCATACTGTTGATATAATTGGATTAAAACCTTCAACTATATACACTTTTAAATTACTTTCCAATACTAAAACTTGGACAAAGGAAGATGGAAGCGACTATTCTGTTAAAACATCAGGTACTATAACAAGTAAGGAAAAGTTTTTAATATATGGCCAAGTTTTTAGCGCAGATGGATATAGTTTTCAGCAGGGTGGAATTATATCTATGCAGTTGAGAAGTGGAACTTTAAACAGTGAACTTGTATCGGCAATTATAAATGAAACAGGCGGGTATCAGATGAATATCGGTGGAGTTTTATCAGATGGTTTGGATAGAACATTTCCTTATGAAGGGGATAATGATGTAGTTTTTAAAATATATATTACAAATGATCAAACGGCTATAGAGAAAAATTATACTATAAATTTTGTTAATAATAGACAAATCCCAAATATATACTTAGGTGAGGTAAATATAGATATAATTCCCGGTGTTGAGGGTGAATAGATAAATATTTAAATCTAAAACTAGTGAAATTTTTAAAATTTATTTTAAAATTTGCTTTTGTATTCACTTTAGTATTTGTTATTTATACCTTTATATATCACTGCCAGGTAAGTTCAAATCCCCGAGTTAAAGTTGAGAATACATTTCTTGCTTCAGATGAAAAAATATCTAAGCTTGCAGAGGAAAATGGAATTGGTTATGGAGTTCAGAGTAAAAATTTAAATGAAGGTAATATTGACAAGGGGGGATTTTATATAAATATACCAGGGATTAACTTATTTAAACCTGTTGTAAAAAATGTCGATCCAAGGTATAAGGATATATATACAGAAAGCTGGAAAACAGGAGTATCTCATGGGAAGTTTACTTCTCTTCCAGATCAAATTGGAAATGTCTACTTTTTTGCTCATGCTGTTAGTAAAGTTTCAGAAATCGAAACTGAAAATGCGTGGTTTTCAAGGATTGACGAACTTATAGAAAATGATCAGATAATTTTATACTATAAAAACAAAAAATATACATATGAAGTTACAAGGATATATACTGTTTCTCCAACAGCAACGGGTGTTTATACAGGAGTTTCTCCTGTACCAAAGGTAACTCTTCAAACATGCGGTCCTCCAAGAGGTTCTGTTGCAAGTAGATATATGGTTGAGGCATTACAGGTAAGTGTTTCTGATTTTAATTAAATAAATTAATAATTAAAATTGGTAATTATCCCGCCTCCTAAGCATTCATTATTAAGATATATAACTACACTTTGACCAGGGGTAGGCGCTCTTTGTGGTTTTTGAAAGTGAAGATAATATCTATTATTTTCTTTATATAATACTGTATTAAAAGGTTTATGCTGATATCGGATTGATACTTTACATTTTAAAGGTAATTTAGGACATTTTTCTTTTATCAAGTGAATATTATTTATTTCTATAATATTTTTAAATAAAAGCTTTTCTTGATTTGAAACAATAATATTATTAGTTATAGGACTAATCCCAATTACATAATAAGGACCGGTACCGCCTATTCCAAGTTTTTCCCTTTGCCCAATTGTATAATTAAAGTAACCATTATGCTTGCATAGAATATTACCATGTGTATCTATAATATTTCCTTTTTCAGTTTTGAGATATTTTTTCAAAAAGCTGTAAATACTTTTGTCTTTAAGAAAACATATTTCCTGGCTTTCTTTTGATTTTACGGTTGGAAGATTATTTTTTACTGCTATTTTTCTTACTTCAAATTTGGTTAAATTTCCAAGTGGAAATAATGATTTCGAAAGTTCATATTGATTCAATCTATACAAAAAATACGACTGGTCTTTTAATTTATCTCTACCCTTCAAAAGTTTATATTTTTTAATCTTTTCATCGTAAACATTTCTTGCATAATGTCCCGTAACTATGAAATCAGCTTCTTCTTTCAGAGATTTTTTCAAGAATAGTCCAAACTTTATATATTTGTTACAAAGTACGCATGGGTTTGGGGTTTTTCCTAATTTGTATTCAGAAATGAAATAATTAATTATTTTTTCTCTAAATTCTTTTCTTAAATCAAATATTTTAAACGGAATATCAAGTACTTCACACAGCTTTTTTACTAAGTTTATGTTTTTGTTTACTGAATAGCCTTTAAATAATTTAAAATACACACCTGTGCAGTTAAAATTAGAATTTACTAATTTCAAAGCGGCCACAGAGCTGTCAACTCCGCCTGATAATGCTATGTAAACTTTCTTTCTACTTGCCATATTATTATTATATCACTAAAAATTTTACTTTTATTTTGTAATGTAAAAAGGATTAGGTGGACATAATAAATAAAGGAGAAATTTATTTATGGATCAATTGGTTATTTTCTTTGTACCTTTTTTAGAAAAAGGTACCTAAAAAGCGTGGGAGAATTAAAGTCTGACGGAAAACAACCAATTATCTTATTTTCCTCCACACAATTCTCCCACACCCATGATGTTACTTCCTTTAGTACGTGAAAATATATGAAGATATTTTTTATATTTAATTTATGAATTTAATATCTATTTTGAATGTAATTAAACTATAGGTAGGTTTGAATATTTAGCAAAAATATGACATAATATATACAATCATTATGAAAGTATATTTCACGTCATCAATTACTGGACTAAATAAGTTTCGTAAAAACTGCGAGAAAGTTTCCCAAATCTTAAGAAAAAATAGGCATAAGGTATGCGAAGATTTTTTAAAAATTACAAAGGAACAAGACAGAAAAGAAACGGAAAAAAAAAGTGATTTTATTTATGAATATATCATTAAAAAGATAAATGAAGCGGATATATTTATTGGTGAAATGTCATATCGAAGCACACCAGTCAGCTATCAATTAACATATGCACTTGAGCATAAAAAGCCATGTTTATATTTATATGAAAAAGATAATGGAAATCCTGTTCATGCTGTGTTTAAAGGAAATCCAAGTAAATATTTAACAATTATAGAATATGAAGCAGTTGATCTTGAAGATATTATTGATGGATTTATTAAAAAAAGTAAAAAACTTATGATGAGAAGGTTTAACTTTTTAATTCCTGCAGAACTTGATGATAAATTAAGGATTAAAGCTGCTATAGAAGGTGTTTCGAAGGGTGAGTATCTTAGAAAAATAATAGAAGATAAAATAGATAAATAAAAATGTTTATAATTGAAATTCTAATTATAGAAGATTCAAAATAATTGCAAATTTGTTATTTTTGCATTTATGATATATTATATAAAGATATGATCAGAAAAGATTTAATAAGAAATTAATCATCCCCCGATAATAGGGGGATTTTTATTGTGTACAACTATTGTGTAATTACATATTAGATAATATTTTACTTATAAAATAATGGAAACCAACTATGCAGTTATAGATATAGGCTCACTTAAAACCAAACTCCTTATAGCAAATATTAAAAGAAATAATAATATTCAAATAATAAAAAAAGACTCAAAGCTTACTCTTATGGGTGACGGTCTGAGTAAGAAAAGTCATAGGATAAAAGCAAAATCATTTAAAGATACAGTTATGGCTATAAAAGAGTATTTAAGAATCTGTGATAAAAATAAAGTAAAAAAGATTAAATTAGTGGCAACTGAGAGTTTAAGAAAAGCATCAAATTTGAGAAAAATATTAGAAAAGTTTGAGAAAGAAATAAGTCTAAAGCCGCTAATAATAACTCAAGAGGAAGAAGCGAAAGTATTTTATAAAGCGGTTATGAAAGATTTCAAATCCAACCAGGAGGTTGCAATTTCAGATATGGGCGGAGGAAGTGTACAGGTTTTAATTGGAAATAAAAGTAAATTAAAGAGCATCAAATATCTTCCATTAGGAACGTATTTATTGAATACTAAAATGGTTAAAGATAACAGAGAGGATGGAAAAGCGACTGATTATGAATTACATAAGATTAGGAAGTTTATAAAAGAAACTATTTTAAAATCAGATATACCTAAATCCATAAATATACCTTTAATATACGGATCTTCAAATATCTTAGATTTGTTTAAATTCCTTAAATTAAAAGTATCAGAATCTGATTTATCTTTTTCGCACCCATATCAAAGCAAACCTTATGAACTATTAAAATATTTATCAAAAATTAAAAATATGACTCATATACAAAGAGAAAAAGCATATCCGTTTCAATGGGGATTTATGTGGGGTATTCAGATCTCATTTTATAATGCATATTATTTAGCTAAACATTTAGAAACGAAAACGATTATTCCAAGTAATGTAAATATTGCAGAAGGGTATATATTAGAAATGGCTAAAACCGATTATTAAATAAAAATTAATAGTCTTTAGAAAGATATAATTAATATTTTGCAAAAAATAAATATATAACTATAATGATATTATTAAATTTTAAAATAAGATCTATGTTCCAAAATAAAAAACAAAAATCAAAAGCTTTGAAATCAAAAGTAAAAGGAAATATCGAGTACAGGAAAGATTCAAACAAACCCAGTATATATAAAAATAAAAGATTAAACATAGGTATAGTTATTGGTTCTGTATTATTTATAATAGGCTTAATAGGAATATTAGTTTTAATTGTACTAAATATTTTAAATATAAATAAAGAAAAAGATGTTATCAAAATTGAAGGTGTGAATTCAGAAAATGTTAATGATTTAACAAAACAACTTATTTATGTAAGTGGAGAAGGTCTAAGTAGTGATTACTATTCACCATCTCTTAATCTTATATTTAAATATCCAAGTGATAAGTTTAGTGTAACTGAGGGTGTCGATAGAATCTATATATCTCCGAAGATGCAATATAATACTGGTTCTTACCTTATGATATATGAAAAAGATAATGCTGATATTACACAAAAATTTATAAGTAAATATCAAAAACTTTATGATAATTTGGAGGTATTAAAAAATGAAAAAGATGAAAATGGTTTAGTAGTCATTGAGCTAAAATATCAAACTGAATCCTATCTGAAAGACAAGGAAATGGATGAGATTTATAGAAAAATAATTATCCGTGAGGTTGAGTCTAAGTATGTTATCGTAGATATAAACGAAACTAATGGACAAAATACGATTGATGCATATTTTGAAGAATATAAGAAAATTTTGAAAAGCGTTGATTTGAATCCTGAAAACATAGAACCGAATATAACGGTTTATGTTAGTGTACCTAAAGCTACTATTGACTTTAATAAATTAAAGTGGAATATAAATACTCAAAATGAAACCTCCTTCAGCGTTAGTTTTAGAAGTCATGATTATGAAGAGAACGAAGATTTAAAAGATTCCGCTACAAGTTTTTCATTAAGCAGTTATAATTTACCTGGAGGTAAAAGTGAAGAAGCACTTGCTTTATTAGCAACTAATGAATTGAAATATGTTAAAGAGAACTATGAGGATAGAAAATTTGAAGTGTTAAATGAATTAGAAAAAATAGAAATTGATGGTAATACTTTCTATTTAATACAATATAAATATTCAAATATTTTGGATAAAACCGTTATTATAACAAATTATTATGGTTATAACACTGATGCATCTGCTATGATTTATATTATAATTCAATATCCAGAAAAAGAATCTATTGGTCAAGTTGAAGTTAGTAATTTGGTTTCAGATTTAAAATTTAATGATGAATCTTTATCAGATCTTCCTCAAACTGGTACTTCAATTGAAATTGAAAAAGCTACATTGCTTGGGAAACCTTCTGTTGTTCATATATTTAATAGAAGTTGTGTTGATTTAAAATTTGAATCATCAAGCGGATTAATATATGCATATGGAAAAACTTATGAATTATGTTCAGCAGGGTTGGGAAGTGGATTTTTTATTAATAAAGATGGATATATTATTACAAATGCCCATGTAGCTGCGTATAATTCAATAGATATAGCTATTGATGGATTATTAATTGGGTATGATCCAGGAGATTTATATGATGCATTATATAAAGATATTATTTCATATTTTATTCAACAATACCCAGATCTAACTATTGATAATGAAGTAATGAAACAAATTGAATACGCTATGATTATTATGATAGTTGAAGGGAATAAAGAAGGTTATGTTTCAATAACTAATCCGAGATATGAGAATTATGTTCAGACTGATACACCATATGACTTTGATATTTATAAATATGATTTAAAAGATAAATCTAAATATTTAGAAACTGAAATAGTAGCTAAACGTGATATACAATCTTTTTATGAGAAATTATATGAACAAGAAGTTGAGAAAAAAGAGGTTGGATTTACAATACCTGATCTTGCACTTATAAAAATTAAAAATATAAATTCTCAGGTATATCCTACTTTAAAAATCATTGATCAAAATAATGTAAGTGGAGGGATGTCAATATTTGTAATAGGTTTTCCTGGAACAGCAGAAAATAAGATGATATTTTCAGAAGAATCTACAATTATTCCTACAATTACAAAAGGGACAATTAGTGCTGTAAAGCCTAGTTATCAAAATGCTTATGATCTTGTCCAAATAGATGCTTCTATATCAAATGGAAATAGTGGAGGTCCAATAATTTCTAATAATGGAGAAGTTGTAGGTGTAGCTACATATGGATTAAGCCTTGAAGAATCAGCTGATTTTAATGCAGGAGTATCTATAGAAGAGGTTGTTAAATTACTTGATGAAAATAATATTTCAAACGATTTAGGTGATATTACAAATTCAATTAATTCAGGAATTGATGATTTAGGTAGTGAATATTATAAATGGGCAATAGAAGATTTTGAGAAAGCTAAATCGATAAATTCTAAACTTTCAGATCTATTAGATCCACTTATTAACATAGCAAAGGAAAAAATAGATAAAGGAGAAGATAAAACACCGGTACTTGTTATTGGAGGAATTAATATAGAAAAGAACGAATTAGTGATATTTATTTGTGTTGTTGTATGTATAGTTTTAGGGTTGACTATTTTGGTTATATTAACGATATTAAAGAAAATTTCAAAAAGAAAGGAAAGCAGGATTTTAAAGGAGGGAATACAAACGGATATAAGATATAATCAACCAATTCAACCTTCACAAGTGCAAAATTATCCTAGTGTACAATCAGTACCTAATAAGCAAAATACTCAAGTACCCAATAGTAATACTTATTCTCAGACTACAAATAATCAGAATATTGATAATACTCAAGTATCTGGTGAAATAAATGATTCAAAGGATATACAGAACCCGATTATAAAACCAGAGTCAAATGTAAATAGTAATATTCAAGTTAACCAACAAACAGTTAATACTAATGAGCCGGGTATTATTCAAAATAAAAATCAAAGTTCTATTGGTAATTCAAATTCTAGCCCACAACAAGGAGTACAACCAAACAATCAATTGAATAATGATCAAAATAAACCTAATACACCGTTGTCTCCATAAAATGAGTAGTATTATAAAGAAAAGATTAGTATTATATAAAATTGAATTAAATTACTTTACTCTTTTTGGTATTGGAGTAATAATTCTTTGAGTATATTTTAATATAATAATATTTATTTAAATATTAATTTATCTATTAGGGATATTTAAAGATAAAGTAGGAGATATTGATAGTGAATTAATATTATAAATAAGATTTTAATTATTTGTATCCTTTCGCCTGCATTTTAAATAGTTTAGTATACCTGCCGTTTTTCTTCATTAGAGTAATATGGTTTCCCGATTCAATAATCTTTCCTTTATGAATTACATAAATAGTATCAGCATTTCTTACTGTTGAAAACCTATGAGATATCATAATTACAGTTTTCTGGTTTTCAAATTTTTCAAGTTGTTTAAATATTACAGTCTCAGCTTTTGCATCTATTGCTGATGTAGGTTCATCTAGTATAAGTATGGGAGCATTTCTGAAAAATGCTCTCGCTAAAGCAATTTTCTGCCACTGGCCGACTGAAGGTTCTACGCCTTTTTTGAATTTTTTGGAAAGAATTGTTTTATATCCAAATTCATAATCGTTTACAAATTCTTTCACTTGAGATTTTGATACAGCAGTATTAAATAACTCTTTTTCAAAATCTTTGTCTACTTCCCCAAGCCTTATATTTTCTTTTAGAGAATAAGCATATCTGTTAAAGTCCTGAAACAAAACTCCCAGGCATTTATCCCAAGAATTTAAATCTATTTTTCTAAGATCAATACCGTTAATTAGAATACTTCCTTTATTTACATCATAAAACCTGCATAAAAGTCTGGTAATAGTTGTTTTACCGCTTCCATTTTCACCGATTAAAGCTATTTTTTCCTTTGTATTTATCTTTAAATTAAAATTTTCTAAAACATAGTTTTTTGCATTGGGATACTTAAATGATACGTTTCTAAATTCTATTTTATAAGCCTCTGGCTTAACCTTTACAGCTTTGGGATAATTTTTAATTTGATTTGTTAGTTCAAGAAATTTGAATAAATCGTCTACATATAGCATATCTTCATAATTAAATCCCAGATTTCTAAAAAGTGATCCTAGACTGTCATTTAGAACCATGATTCTCCCGTTATAAAAAGTTAAAGAACCTAAAGTTATTTTTTGATATAGAGTAGAATAGAATATATAAATTAAGCTTATTGAAAATGTTACTAACTGGATGAGAGATGCTCCAAGTGATAATAAAAATTTCTTTTTCTCTTTACTCTTTTGTTCATTTAAAAAAGAATCGTACAATTTTCTTATTCTTTTTAATAGATGCTGTTGCGAACCAAATAACTTGATTTCCTCTAAATAGCGTTCTTCTTTTAAGTACCAGGAAGTGTTGTAATAGTCTCTTCTTAAACTTCCCTTTGCGGCATATATCCCCCAAACATCTTTTCCATATTTCATTTTGATGATAAATTCTGGAATTAAAGATATAAATATTCCTAGAAATATCCAGAAATTTAAACCGATAATTACAAGTGTATCTGATATAGTTTCAATAGTATTCTGTAGAATCCATAGTTGTCTGTTTGCAAAATTTATTGGATTATATGAATATGTATCTTTGACTCTATTGAGTAAATCATTTGTTTTTGGATCAGAATAGTGTTCAAATCCAAGAGAAGAAAATTTAGTATCAACTAACATATCTAGGTATTTTTTAAATTCGAGAAAGTTTAATTTTTCATAATATTCAATAATTCTCCATGCAAATCTGCTTGAAAAACCAATCAAAATTAATCCTATCATTAAATAAATAAAAGGTTCTAGATCAACAGTAGATAATTTAATATATTCTGTAATTAAATCTATTATTAGCTTAATAATATAAGAATAACCAAGCGGGGTAAGTGAAATATATATAATTCCAATTAGCATAATCCAATATCTATATCCATTTGCATTTGAATATAGACGCATAATTTTTTTAGAAATTTTTAAGTATTTTGTAACCTTTTTATATGTCTTTGTGATCATATATTGATTGTGAATAATATTTAGACTAGTCATTCTAGCACAGATTGTTATTGAATATTATATTCTAATATATCTTAAGAATTAGAGCTAATTTTTATTTATTGTTAGTTATTCAAATGAGTTGTTTATAAAAAGGTTGTAAAAGAGGGGTGTGGGAGAATTACGTGGAGGGAAAGATAATTGATGGCTGTTCGCCGTCAGACATTAATTCTCCCACGCTTTTTGTGTAACTTTTTATAAAAAAGTTACAAAAGAAAATTCATTAGATAGGTTTAAAACTCAGTATTGAATCTTAGTTGGGATTCCTTTTTTTGAAGAAGGTTTTGAATTTTAACAATAAAAAAATTAATAAAACAAGTAGTATTTTAGCTGCTGGCGCTTGAGTAGCTTTTCAGCCCTATAAACCAAAGCAAATCAGAAAGTTTATATATTAAAACGGTTACGAGAATGATTATAACCATCTTCAAAGGAGAGAAGTTAATTAAAGACTCAGCAGGAAATGTGGCTATAAATGCAATTGGAATTATGAATGTAAATAAAATTGTAAAAAATCTTCCAAAAGCATTTATAGGATAATTTGCAAATGAAACTATTTGATGTATCAGATAAACCAGGTTAAAAGCTCCTAGAAGCCAAAATGAGAATGTAAGAAATGAAATCATAAGAGAATAATAGACAATTGATCCGCATATGCAGAGAATTATTAAACATAAAATATTAATAAGAAATGGTATTCCATTATTAAGATGCAGCAAAGAGTAAAGAACTATATACGATTCAAAAATAAATCCAAGCAAAGTATCAATTCGTGTATAACCTAAACTAGCTAAAATCTTACTGTTAAAAGGACGAGTAAGGATAAAGTCCAGATCTCCTTTCAGAATTTTATCAGGAAGCATTTCCAAATTCCTTTTGAAGAATGAGGAAACTATTCCTTCAGCGATGAAATTCATACCCCATAGAAGCCTATACTCTGTTACTGTCCATAAAGAGTAAATTGAAGATACATTTGAACCTATGATGTTTATCGTCAGAAAACTCATAAATGTCCAGCCAAATCCTGCAATTGAATTCATAACAAGGTTGACTCTATACTGCATTTCATAAATAATTGATTGTCTAATACTAGCTTTTAGTATCCTGAAAATTTTCATAGTTATCCTCCATAAGATGAGTAAGATTTTATTCCTTTATTCCATATTAATCTAATTAAAACAATTAAAACAAATATCCACGAAAACATTATAATCAGACTTGTTTTGAGTCCTATTAAATTTTGTTTCCCAAGAATAACCATAGTCGGGAAATACCAGAAATACTGAAAAGGAAGGTATCTTCCAACAAATTTAAGAACACTTGGCATAAGAACTAAGGGGAAGAATTTTCCTGCAAATAAATCTGAAGACATATAAAATATTCTAAAAAAAGAGCGAATTTGTGTAACCCAAAAAGCTAACATTCCCATAAAATATTGAACTAAGAAGATAAGGATATAGCTCACCATGCATAATGAAATTACTGATAAAAGTTTAATTATACTCATTGATGGGATGACAAGAGAATTCCTAAACAAAAGACTAAAAAGCATTAATGGTAAAACTAAAAATATCATACTTACTGTTTTCCATCCAAGTTCTTGAACAAAAAGCTGTATAAAATATGTATACGGTTTAATTAGATAAAAAGATAAACTTCCGTTGTTTATGTCATCAGCGACATTCCAATCTATATGCGGGCTTACTAGCTGGCTAATAAAAGTCAGGATAAAATAATAAGAGATAATTTCAGATTTACTGAATTCTAATAAGCTTTGTCCAGTATTTCTGCTCCAAAGCACCATAAAAACGAGAGGGGTTATAAATGCACTGATAATCCATATTACCTCTATAGATCTATATGTAAGAGCTTTTTGTATTGAGAGTTTGTATGTTTGAATGTATTTCTTCATAAATAATATATATTTTTAATTTGATATATTTACTAAGTATTGAATTATAGTACAAAAATGTGATAAAATGAAAATATATAGTTATTATATACCATGACAGGATCAGAACAATTAGATATTGTAGATTATAACAAGGATGAACCAAAAGTACTTGCAATACTTGACCATTTTGGATTAATGGCAGCATTAAGAGGTTATACAAAAGGGGATATTGAGTCAATACTTATGAGAGCTATATACCCTGAAGATTGTATTTTATATGCAGATTGTGTAAGACAGCATTTTTCTCATAATGGTATTACAGCAGAAAGATATGATATAATAAGAAGAAATAATTGGGAAGAAATTCTAGAAGGTATAGAAGCAAGATCAAGATAGAATTAAATTTTAAATTAAATTATTTTATTTTTAAATTTAAGAAAATGGAAGAAGATAATAATAATGGTCAACAAAGATGGGAACCTCTTACAACCTATACATGGAATACTGGAATAGAAAATCAGCCCCCATGTCCTAATTATCAACCGGATGATGGAGGTACTAAAAGAGTAGGATGTCCAAAAAATTAATTTAATATATCCTTAAACAAAAGTATTTTAATATACATCTAAATGTATTTATCTTCATATATTATTAATATAAATATTGGTAATTCAAACTTATTAGTCAATGGAATAAATGGTCATGTTGACTTAATTAGTTCTTATATAGCTAAACTATTACAAAATAAAGATTTTAAGAAAATAAATAGAAATATTCTAAATAGATTGATAAATCGTCATTATATTTTCAATAATATAAAGGAAGAGGAAATAATTTATAAAAAAACCGAAAAAGATGTTTATTACCAATTAGTTAATGATAAAAAAAGATCAATTATTATTAACTTTTCGGAGGCTTGTAATTTAAATTGTGTATATTGTACTAGTAAAAAAAGACGGAAAAATAAAAGAATGTCAATAGAACATGTGGATAAAATATTTGAATTTATAAAGAAATTTTATAAGAGATTTAGATTTAATAAGAATATAATACTATTTGGTGGAGAACCTTTAATGGAAAAGAATTCGTCTCTCTTTAATTATCTTTTAAAAAAAATATTAAATACAAAGTTTAAATTATTTATTATTTCTAATGGAGTTAGTATAAATAAATATATAGATGTGATAAAAGAAAATAAAGAAAAAATTGCTCGTTTTCAAATTACTTTAGATGGTCCTCCTGAAATCCATGACAAAAAACGTTATGGATTAAATTACACTAAAACTTTTGACTTAATTTTAAACAACATAATAGAATTACTTAAATTAAAAATACCTATTACTCTTCGTTCTAATATGGAAGATAGTAGTTTTTATCATTTACATAAACTAGTAAAGATATTAGAAAATAAGAAGATCGATAGAAATAAATACCTTAAACCATATTTGGCTTTAATACATACCTATCATTTAAAAGGAACTAGTAATCCAATTACACAACCTGTTAAGTATATAAAAAAGTTTAGAAAACAATCTGAAAAACATCCTGAATTATTAATTTATAAGGAAAAGAACTTATATCAATACCCTGAAACTTTTTTGATGAATGTAATAAATAAAAGAAGAAATATACCAAGAATAACACCTTGTAATACAGCGGGAGCTAAAGTTTTCGTGTTTGCATCTGATAATAAAATATATGCATGTGAGTCATCTGTTGATATAAAAGAATTTGTATTAGGTGAATATTTTCCAAGAATAAAATGGGATAAAAATAATGTTAAAAAATGGAAGAATCGTTGTTCTACTAAGATGAGAAAATGTAAGAGATGTCCTTTAGTATTTATTTGCGGTGGTGGGTGTTCACTTGATGCATATGAAAAAAACAAATCAATTATGAAACCTATCTGTGATGGGGGTATAGAAAATCTAAAAGAGTTTGTTAAACTTAATAAGGATAGAATATTGAAATTAATAAATAAATAATTATTTCATTTTTTATTTAAATAAAATGGAAGGAGATACAATAATACCTCAAAGTGATCTTACTCCTTTTGGAGTAGATAGAAAGTTAGGACCAAATTATCGACAAGGAACAGTGCCTGGAGGAGGAGGTGGTGGTTCTAGTCATCCTGCAGCACCAGATGCAGATGCACCAGCTCCGGGTCAATCTTTCGTACAATTTGTTGAAAATGTAACAGGAGGTTCTCATCCTTCAGATTTAAGTCAGGATGCTTTAACTCAACTAGCAAAGGATTATACAGGTTCAACTTTGGAGAGTCCTCCACCACCACCAGATTTTTTTAATGACGAAAGTACACCAGATCCAGCTCCACAAGAAACAGGTTATGAAGAGGTGCCACCTCAGGAATAAATTTTTATAAAGGATATTGTAGAAGATTTATTTAGATATTTAATCGAAATAGAATTATTCCATTTTAATTGAGTTATTAATACTTATTTCATCTTTATTAAATATTTTTTAAATGGAACTTTCTTATATTTTAGCTACTGAAGTTGAAGCGTTATTTTTATCAGGTTTTTCTCCACAACAAATATTTGCTGAATTAGCAGCACGTTATCCAAGGGAAGATTTTGAAACTTTGCAAAGATTGGTTAACAATGATATGTATCATTTAAGCGAATGGTATGGTTTAGATGGAATTGATTTGGTGCCATACGCAGAAGAAGAAGGAGAATTTTGTGAACAGTAAAGAAACTTCAGTTATTACATTTATATTAAGTAGATGGATTATATAAAACCATTATATATAATTTGAAATAATAAGAAGGTTAGATTAAAATTATATTATGGGACTAGAAGATGAACAATATACTACGATATTAGAACAAAAAGCTCTTCCAACATTAGAACAAATAAAACAAACTACAATGGCTTTTTTATCTCAAGGTATAAAACCTGAGTATGTACTAAAAGTACTATTAGAGATTTATCCTGATATAAAAGAAATAGAAGGATTACGGGATTATTTGAAACTATGGGGTGTAGATATATCGGAATTAAAAGAATAAATTTGAAATATATTCTAAAACAGCAAATAATTATTTGGAAATAATATCAAAAAATGTTATAATTTAGTTAAATTATTTACTTTTTCTATATAATTATGGGAGAAGGGGATAATATAACTGGTCCTTTTCGTGATGAAGTTGTTCATCCATTACCAAGAGCAAATGGTTTTCAATACAAAGATCCTCCTCTAGGTCCACCGCCAGTAGATCCAGAAGTAGCAGCACAACTTACACAAGATGAAACTGATTTAGAGCAACTTGCAACAGATCTTAGTGCAGTACCAGATGATGATTTTGACTCTGCTGCACATGGTGTTGCAAATTCAGTTTAAATAATAATAAAGATTCTTGTTATAAAGATCCATTTGTACTTAATAAATAATACTAATTCTTTTCTTTATAAATTTATATTTTCTTACTTCCCATTATCCACATAGCTCTATCAAAAACAAGCCAGCTTTTCTTTGCTTTTATGCATGCTTTCTGCAAAATTTCTTTTACCATTTTTATATTTTTATCATTAATTTCTTTTGAACCAATTAATCCCCACTCGTAAGTTAATCTAATATCATGTCTGTCAACTGGCTGAGTTATTTCTTCAATATTATTTAATTTAAACTGAAAAGTATTCACCATAGCACGAAAGAAGAAGTTGCCGATTTTCGGACCGAAACCTCTAAATTCTCTTATCCTTTTCTCAATAATGAGAGCATTATTTGAATGTTTAAAAATATTAATTGGGTCACCTTTGTATTCTTCTATTAATACTTTCGAATTCTTTTTCCATCTATTTACAGCTTCATTTATATATCTAGGATTTAAGAACTTTTTGATAATACTTTTTAATTTAATTTGTTTCAGATTTAATATTACTTTCGGATTGAAATATTTCTTATCATATTTCAAAAGTTTTATTGCTCCTTTATACAATCTTTCTGATTTCATAGCGTAATCAAGCTGAATAACGTAGAACAAAAACAAGGCTTTTTCTTTTGAATTTGTATTTTTTGGAACAAAATCTTCTGCATTAATTCTGTTTTTAAATACACCAAGCTTTTTATTATAAGTACTTACTATATAATGAACTATTTCAATAGCTCTATTGTTTTTATTTGTAATCTTTAATATCTTTTCAAATGATTTGTAATGATTCATAAGTTATTAGATAATACCAGTATTAATTTAATTTATAAATATTTATATGAAAGAGAAATTTAAAAAAGGAGCTAAAAATGCTGTTAAGTGTATGAATATTAAAGAGAAAGATAAAGTAGTAGTAATTACTGATTATGAAAAAGAAGATATAGCAGATGCTGTTATTGAAGAAATACGGTCTAAAAAAGCAGAAATATTGAAAATAATTATAGAAGAAGAAGTTGGTAAAAGACCTGTTAAGAATTTCCCGGATAAGTTAAAAGAAAAAATTAAGAAATTTAAACCAAATGTATCTTATTATATAGCCTCAGCTAAAAAGGGAGAAATTGGTCCTTTTCGGCAACCTTTAAAAGGTTTCCTTCTAGAAAAGTTTAATTGTAGGCATGGGCATATGGTAAATATAGATGAGAAGATAATGATGCAGGGAATGAGTGCTGACTATGATAAAGTTTATAAGATAAATAAGCATATCCATAGTATTTTAAAAAAAGCAAAACAAATAAAAGTAGAAGCTATTGGTACAATTCTAACTGCAACTTTTGATAAAAAGGTTAAATGGGTAAATTGGAATGGTAGAATTTATAAACAAGGAGGCTGGGGTAATCTACCTGATGGTGAAGTTTTTACATGTCCTAAGAAGGTTGATGGTAAAATCTCAGCTTATCTTGTAGGAGATTATTTCAGTGATAAATATAGAATTTTAAAAAGCCCATTAATATTAGAGATTGAAAATTCAAGGATAACAAAAATTGAGAGCAAAAATAAAAAGTTGAAAGATGAATTTACTAAATATACTAAATCAGAAAAAAATGGAAATAGAGTGGGTGAATTTTCAATTGGAACATTAATAGGTTTAAAAGGATTTATAGGAAATATGCTTCAGGATGAAAAATTTCCTGGAATACACATAGCATTTGGAAGTCCTTTTCCTGAACTTACAAAAGCTTCTTGGAACTCACCTAACCATGTAGATGTACTGCCAAAGAAATGTAATATCTGGGTGGATGGAAAGCAAATTATGAAAAACGGTAAATTTACCCTTCTTCGCAATGCGTAATGTGCTTGTGACATGAAACACTAATAGTTTTAATCTTAAAAACGAGGATAAATTTGCATTAGGGTACCTTACGAAGCCTTGGCGAAGTGAGGTATTTAATTAAGAATTAATAATTAAAAATTATTAGATTTTATGAAAAATTCGATAGATAAAAATATCACTGTTAAACCTATTCGAAATGATGAGCTTAAGAAAATTAAACCTCATAAGCATAGAAATTTTGAACATAGCTGTGCAGACTGCCAATATTATTTAAATTTAAATGATAGTTACTCGCAGAAGAAGAAATGGTTCAAACAAATGAAATTGAAATACAACGATTGTGCATATGTATTGTATTATAAAAAAGATTTAGTTGGATATATACAGTTCGCGCCTAAAACAGAATTTCCAAGACTTGAAGAACTGGAAGAAAAAAGTGTTCAGTTAGATGCTTGGTACATATCTTGTATTTATTTAATTCCAGGTATTAAAGAGCCAGCAAAAAAAGAATTAGTAAGTTTTTTCTTTGATTATGTTTTAAAAGAATTGAAAAAAAGAGGTGTAAAAAAAGTGCAAATATCTCCTGCTATAAAAGAAGGAACAATTTCTTCGACTCAGTATACATGGGAATTTTATGAGAAATTTGGTTTTGAAAAGATAGGTGGAGATGATGAATATGTTGTCAGCGAGAAAGTTTTAAATGATTAATACAAATAATTTCTATAATATTTAATAATCTTTATTTTATATAATAATTAATTATGGATAAGAAAAAGTTAGCCTGCCCATGTGGGTTATACTGCGGGATTTGTATAGAATTTAAAGGAAAATGTAAAGGGAAATGTTGTAATGATTATAAAGGAGATATGTTTTATGGAGAATGTAAATTATATAAATGTTGTGTAAATGAGAAAGGTCTAGAGCATTGCGGTTTATGCAAGGAATTTCCATGTGAATTTTTTAAAAAGCATTACGATCCTGCTATGGGTAAAGAAAAAGGTACTTTAGATGTTTTAAGGAGAATAAAAGAACTTAAAAAAAGAGCAAAGATTGGTACGGAAGAATGGGTGAAGAAATTTAATAATAAAGAGTGATGATATATTAAATAAATAATATGAAAATAACTAAAGCTATAATAACTGCAGCTGGCAGGGGAACAAGATTTCTTCCTGTATCTAAAGCTTTTCAAAAAGAAATGGTTCCTGTAATGGAAAAACCTCAACTCCAGTGGGTGATTGAAGAGGCAATAGAATCCGGAATAACTGATATAGCTGTTGTTGTCCGCGAAGGAGTGGATACTTTTAAGAATTATCTTAACTATAATAGAAGTCTTTGGAAACACTTAGAAAAAAATCATAAAGTGCATCTTCTTGATAGCTGGGTAAATCTAAAGAAAAAAGCAAAGATAACTTTATTATATCAAAAAAATAACGATCCTTATGGAAACGGAACGCCGTTTATTATTGCAAAGAATTTTGTAAAAGGTAAACCATTTGCTGCACTTTGGGGAGATGACATAATGGTTCATACTGATAAAGATAAGCCTACATGTTTAAAACAAATGATGAATTATTTTGAAATGTATAATCCTTCCGCTGTTATGTCAGCTTTCAAAGTTAAACCAGATGAGATTGAGAAGTATGGAAGTTACGAATATTTTGGTAAAAAGGAAGAAAGAGTTCCTTTTCAAGCTAAGCAACTTATAGAAAAGCCTAAAAGAGAAAAAGCTCCGTCATTTATGGCAAATGCCTGTAGATTTGTGTTGTCTTATGAAATAATAGAAGAGCTTGAAAGAAAGATACATGGGAAAGGTAATGAAATATGGTTGACTGATGCTGTAAACAGGCTTATTCAAAAACGAAAAATTGTTATGGCCCCGCCATGGCAGGGAAGCGAGTGGGTGCCTGTAGGAGATCCTATCCAGTGGTTAAAGGCAAATATAGTAGTAGCAATGAATGAGGAGAAGTATAAAGATGTTACGAGAAGAATTTTGAAAGAAATAGAGAATAAAAGATAGTTTTAATATAGAAGTTTTAATGTATGTAAAGAAAAGCTAAGGAAACTAAAGGTTATAATTATTATATTGATAAAGAGTATTTAGTATATTTTAATTATTGTTACTTTATAAGGAGGAAGAGCATTTTGAACAGTAACAGTTGTACCAATTGTTTTATTCAGAAGTGCTAATGCAAGTGGACTATTTTGTGGAATTTCAGTAGGATTCTCTGTATCAACATTTGGTGCTTCTACTATTTTAAAAGTAAAAGTACGTGATACAACAGTTTCAAGACTTACAACTACAAAATTACCAATTTGAACAGTTGTTTCTGGTACAGCTACAGCTACATCTACAACTTCAGTCATTTTGTTTAGCATTATATAATAATTAAATATATGATATTATATTAGCTATATATTCAAATATCAACTATCAACTATAAGATTATGTTTTATTAGTGAAACCATAGTTCTATTTTAGTAGAGGTGTGATCGGGTGCCTGTAGGAGATCCTATCCAATGGCTTAAAGTAAATATAGTAGCGATAAATAAGGAAAAATATAGGAATGAAGAAAAGAAAATTTTAAATGAAAAAAAACATAATGCACTTACTTAGCTTGATATTATCTTTTGTATTGTTTCAACTGTATACTTTATTTCTGTTTCCTTTCCTTTTGGTCCTACTAGAATATTGATTTCATTACCTTTTTGTTTTCCTAATAATTGTTGTGCTACTGGAGAATCATCTGCAATATCAATAATTCCTGAGATTGGATCAGGTTTATTTGATGATGCTTTTTGTAGTAAAGATTTATCAACTACTTTATGATATATTCTTACAGGTTCATGTATTACTTTACCATCTTCAGAATAAGTTAAAGTTACAATATGGCCAATTTCTACTCTTCCATCAAGAGGAACAGTCTCCAAGTTAATACCTGATGGTAATACAATATCTGGTGCTACAACATTCATATTAGTAAATCTTTAAATTTATTTGTTTTATTCTAATTGAAGATACTAATAATTGCAATAAAAAATATAACTAAATTTTATTAAAGAATTTTAAGTAATATTTATTATCTAAATAAAAGAGGGATTACTCTTTTACTTTATACACTTCATATCCTTGTTTAACTTTTTTATCAACTTTAAATCCGAAATCATCTCCTTTTTTAACACTTTCAACATCTTTTCCTTCTATCTGCATGGATGTTACTTCCTGTTCAAAGAGTTTTTTACCGCTTTTTGTATAAATAGCTATTTTATCTCCAATCGCAAGCTTGCCTTTTTCAACTTTCATAACAGCTACTCCAATCTTGTCATAATAGTGTTCTATAGCACCAATTTTTGTACCTTTCATTTATTTGAAATAAAAAATAATAATATAGATTATTATAAATTAAAACGATATCCAAATACAATTATCACATTTAACTTATTTTTAAAAATATATATAATTGTTTTATATAAAATGGAACTTATAAAGGAAAGAATAAAAACAAATTTAAAACAACTTTATCCTTCATTTCAGGCATCAGATTTATATGATAAGTTAATATATATTATCAAATCTTTTAAAATCACAAAGCCTGATTATTTAAGGCAGTGGGACGAGAAACTCGAAAAATCCTGGTATAAATCTTGTGATCATATATTTTATGTTCTATATGCTGATTTGTTTTGTGCAGATGAGCTTGACGGTGAGAAATTAGAGGGAATATCTAAAAGAATTAATTATTTCAAAGAGCTTGGAATAACAAATATTCATATTTTGCCGTGTTTAAAATCAAGTGGTGACGCTGGTTTTGCAGTTGATGATTATAGACAGATAGATCAGAGTATTGGAAACATTAAGCAATTTAAGGCATTAATCAAAAAGCTGCACGAAAATAATATTAAAATTACTTTTGATTTAGTCCTCAATCATACATCGGATAAACATATGTGGGCTTGCGAGGTAAAAAAAGGAAGTAAAAAGTATCTGAATTATTATATAAAAGATGAAACAAAATCTGGTAAATTGTGGCCACTTGTTCCCGATATCTTTCCTGAATTTGCCCCGGGTCATTGGGATTATGTTCCAGAAATAAATGAATATTTATGGGCGTCATTTTATTCTAGATATCCTTATAAAAATAAGAAATATAACGATTTCTCTCAATGGGATTTAAATTATAAGAATCCAGAAGTGCTTTTTGAAATGATTAAAAATATGCTTTACCTTGCAAATTTAGGAGTTGATGTTTTTAGATTTGATGCTATACCTCATATGTGGAAGAAATACAGCACTGATTGTTTTAGTTTAGATGAGGTATATAAAGTTGTAAATATATTTTATTTCGCTTTGCATGAAGTTGCACCAAGATCAGATATTTTAGTTGAAGCTAGCGTTGAAACTGATTTGCTTAAGAAATATTTTCAAAAAGGAGATTCTATGCATCTTGCATATAATTTTAGTTTAATGACAACTTTGTGGTATGCAGTAACTTTTGAAGATACTTTTTATATCAAACAATGTTTGATATTATTTAAGGATATTCCAAAAAACTGTGAGTTAATAGTATTTGACGAGAATCATGATGAAGTAAACTTTTCTAAACTAAAAGAATTAGTAGGAGAAAAAAAGGTAGGAGAAATATTTTCTAATCTTTTTATTCACTTTACAAAAGGTAGAAAAGGATTGCCATTTAGATTTAAAGAGGGCATCGATAAATATAGCACAGCTATAAGCGGTACAAGATGGAGCTTACTAGGAGGAGATTTAATAAAGAATGTAAAACAAAACGATTTATTAATTAAAAAAGTACTCCTTATGGATGCTTTTAAACTTAGTATCGGTGGTATACCTATGTTTTATCAAGGTGAAGAAATAGGAATATCTAATGATTATTCGTATCAAAAAGATCCTGTAAAAAAGGTTGATTCGAGATTTATAAAACGAATAAAAATATATGATTCAATGAGGGACAAGAGAAATATTAGAAGTACAAAAGAATATAAAATATTTAATAAATTAAAACATCTTGTTCAGATAAGGAAGAAATATGAAGCATTTGGATTTGGCAAATTAAAATTAGTAGAAAATAAAAGTACGAAATTATTAGTATTTGAAAGGTATTTTAGAAGCGAGAGGATATTTGTTATTTTAAATTTTTCAAGTAAAAAACAAGAATATAATTTAAACAAAAATTATTACGATTTAATTGAAAAGAAGAATGTTGGGAAAAAATATATAGAGATAGAACCATTTGGATTTAAGTGGTTTATTAGCAGATAGAAAGAAAATGAGAATCTTTTATAATTGTTTTAAGGTTTGGTTCTAAAGTAACTTTTTGATTTATTTTGTATCTTTTTTATAAAAAGATATCAGTACTTTTTTACACAAAAAAGTACTCAAAAAGTGCTGGAGTATTTAAATTCGCTGTCGGATAACAATCATTTATCTAATATTCCCGCCCGAGTTAAATACTCCAGACCTCAGACTTTAACAATCCAATCGATCGTTAACAAAATACTTTAAGTAAGCTTTACTATAAAGATTTAAATTATTAGTAATATATAGTTAATTCAAAATCTACCTTGTCAACAGACAAGATCCATAGACTATGCCTAGAGGGATAGGTCTAGAACTTAAATATTAAACTACTGGCGGATAACAATCATAATCTAATATTTACATTCAAAGGGAAAACATCCAAACCCCGATCTTTCCCAACCTAAATTTTGAATTGAAATAAGAGTAAATTTTATTATATAAATTTGAGTTTAATTTAAATATTTGATATTATTATTTTATGTTATATATAAGTTATTCTTACATTTGCCTCTGTTGTTGCTAGTCCAAGCACTAGCAAATATTTACTTATTTCCCAAATAAATTAATAATATATAAAGATTAAATATAATAATTATATTAATGGATATTTTAAATAAAAATGTTTTAAATAAAAAAATAATTGTTTTTGCAGCCCACCCAGATGATACGGAATTTTATGCTGGAGGGACTATTTCTAAGCTGTCAAAAATTAATAAGGTATATCTTGTATTAGCAACTAATGGAGAGAAAGGATTAAAAAATAAATTAAAAAAGAATATTGATAAATGCAAGATTAGAGTAACAGAACAACTAAAAGCAGTAAAAATAATGGGTATCAAATTTGTTGATTTTATGGAATTAAAGTACATAAATCTCAATACTGTGAATATAAGAAAGGCTGGCGAGCAAAAAAGAAATAATATTTAAGATAAATAAATTTTATGGGAAATTTATTAATGTAGAATATGCTGAAGCTTTCAGAAAACTATCTTTAAATGCAGAAGAAAGGCATTTAGAAGATGCATATGAAAGTATGCGAACTTATAATATTTAATAATTTAGTGTATATTATTATTATGTTAAAAATTTATCATACTTATAAAAAGAAATTATTACTATTTAAACCTATTAAAAAGGGAATTGTACACATTTATAACTGCGGTCCGACTGTTTACTATTTTCCGCAAATAGGAAATTTCCGTACATTTGTTTTTTACGATTTGCTTAGGAGAACATTTGAATACCTTGGATTTCAAGTTAAACAAGTAATGAATATAACAGATGTAGGGCATCTAACAATGACAGAAACTCAAAAGAAAATTCTCGAATTAAAAGGAGAAATTATTGAAATAACTGATACTGAAGATGGAATTGACCGTATGCAGAAAGCTGCAAAAAGAGAAGGATTAAGTGTTTATGAGATCGCGCAAAAATATACTGAAGCAATATTTGGCAAGGATTATAAATCGAGTAAATCTTTTTTGAAAGATTGTGATATGGGAGGACTAAATATTCTCAAGCCCGATATTCTAGCAAAAGCTTCAGATCATATAAAAGAACAAATTGAAATTATTAAAATTCTTGAAAAGAAAGGTTTTACTTATACTACAAAACAAGCTGTATATTTCGATATTCAAAAATTTCCTAAATATGAAGAACTAGTTGGACAGAAATTTAAAGATATGGAATGTACGGATCGGGCATGCAAGTCTGATCCTCTCAGGAAACATCCTGCAGATTTCCGATTATGGCAGTTGGATCAACCTAAACATGAAATGCAGTGGGATAGTCCATGGGGAAGAGGTTTTCCCGGATGGCATATAGAATGTAGTGCGATGAGTACAAAATATCTTGGCCAGCCATTTGATATACATACTGGTGGGGAAGATCATATAAAAGTTCATCATACAGCTGAAATGGCGCAGTCTGAATCAGCTTATGAGAAAACGATGGCTAATTACTGGATGCATGGATATTTCCTAACCGTAGACGGCAGAAGGATGGGTAAAAGTTTAGGTAATGCATATATCGCATCTGACATTGAAAAATATTCATTCGTAGATTTAAATGGATATAGAGTAGATAATAAAGGTGATTTGAATCTGAATTTCTTAGCTCTTAGATATTTTTATCTAACAGCTCATTATAGGAGCAAAATGGATTTTACATGGAAAGGTTTTGAAGGAGCGAGAAATTGCATAGGAAAAATAATTGATAAAATAAAAGAGTTCAAAAAATCTAATCAAGGAAAAGTTGTTAATTCTTTTAAAGATGAATTTATAAAGGCTATTGAAGATGATTTGAATATGCCAAAAGCTTTATGTGTATTTTGGAATGTTATTAAAAGTGATTTGGATGAAGGAGATAAACTTGCCACTATACTTGATTTTGATAAAGTATTAGGTTTAAACTTTAAAGGATTATTACATATTAAAAGTGAATTTGATAAAGAAACATTAGAAAAGATTAATAAATTAATAAAAGAAAGAAAAGAAGCGAGAAAGGATGAAAGTTGGGAAAAAGCGGATGAGATAAGAGAAGAACTAAGGAAGATGGGGGTAAAAGTGAAGGATACAGAAAAGGGAAGTGTGTTGAGTTGACAATCTTCAATCTACAATTGTCAATTAACCATTTTAATTTATTGATTATAACAATGGAAATACCTAGAGATGCAAGAGAATTAAATATAACTCACGATTTAAGCAGAGGGGGAGTTAGCCCCGAATTATCTTATGGAATATTACGTGCTGGATTATCTCATGAGTGGGTTGAAAGATACGGATTTGAATTTAGTGATTGTAAGATAAGGATCAGTAAATCGAGAGCAGGAGTAGTTATAGATATTGTTAGTTTACCTGATAGAATTATTCCATATATTGAGATGGGTAGATCAGATAACCGATTAGTACTTGGTTCTAGTTTAGACTTTAATATTCAAGCTGCAAGCGGTAGTGGAGACTTATCAGTGACACTTGAAGGTAAAGATTACGAATATATAAAAATTGGATTTTTATTGTCACCAACAAATTTTCCAAAAGCTCAGGGATATACATTTTTAAGTGGATGTGTTTCATGGAATCAATTTATTGAAAACTATAAACCAGCTAGACTAGAAATTATATGTAGTAAAGAAGGAAATATATTTAAAATTATAAGAACTATTACTTATAGATAAGAAAGTTTATTTTTAATTATTACTCGATGAATACTGTTACGCCTGAAACTACAGGAGAAGGTTTTGAACTAAAACCAGGTTTTTATACTTTTGGAAAATTAACCAGCGGACATGAACAAGAGGATTGGCTACCAGAAAAAGCAATAGATGTAGAAGTAAATACTGATGGTGCATTGAGTATTAAACCAAATGAAACCTTAAATAATGTTTGCATTGTTCGTGTTCTTCAAGGAAACAATCCTGATTATGTTCTATGTGATGGATATACTTCTAGAACTTTAGAAAGTTCTAATCCAACTCTGTACAAAAGATATAATTTTATTGTGGATAATGTAAATATTAAACCAGAGGAAGGTGTTAGAGTTTCGATTGTAATTTTAGATAGTGTTTACAGACAAGTAATACCTTTCAAAGGTAGAAATTTATTAATTAGAGGTTCAGAGAAAGATATATTATTTTCTATTGCATATAGAATTCATACAAGAAAAATAGATAGAGCTATTAAGGAGCAAATAGGAACTTCTTTTGTTTTTTATATTAATAGAGATGGGAAATGGATGATGGAAGGTGTAGAGGATTCCAAACGTCAAGAAGTTGAAGATCTTTCG
>Ga0315294_10000822_pt1 | contig 33730 bp, 14 predicted proteins | sample YL17G13_40_MG_FD_203626 | JGI IMG/M metagenome (GOLD analysis project Ga0315294, IMG submission 203626) | Sediment microbial communities from Yellowstone Lake, YNP, Wyoming, USA - YL17G13_40 | ecosystem: Environmental > Aquatic > Freshwater > Lake > Sediment | place: USA: Wyoming | collected...
CGGCGTGCTCGTGAGCATCGGGGCGCGGCCGGACCGGGCCCTGGAGTTCGGCCTCGACCAGGACGGCCGCAAGGGCGCCTTCCGATGCCAGGGGCAGGCCGAGGTCGGTTTCGAGGCGGGCGACCCGAGCGGCCTGGCCTGGCACGAGATCACGTGGACCTATGCCAAGGGCGGCGGGTCGCTTCGGATCTACATCGATGGCCGGCTCACCACCACGGAGTCGCTCGCGCTCCGCGCCCCGACCGACCGACGGATCGCCCTGGGCGGCACCTTCGGCCCCGATGGCCGGGCCGACGGCTTCTGCGGGATCATCGCGGCCGTCAGGCTGTACGACGCCGCCCTCACGGACGCGGAGGTCGGCGCCCTCGTGACCGGGAAGGGCAAGATGCCCGATGCGGACCGGTTACTCGTTTCGCTCGAGGAGCGAGACCTTGCGGAAGGTCCGCTCGGCCGGTGGCCCAACCGGGGCCGGCTCGGCGGCGCGATGGTCCTGGAGCCGGAGCCCGACCGGCGTCCGGTGGCCGGCATGGTCGCGGGGCGGGCCGCCGTCACGTTCGACGGCAAGGCGACCGTGCTCCAGTCGACAATGCCGACGCCGGCGGCCGTGACGGGCTCGGGGCCGCTGACGGTCGAGGCGTGGGTCTGGAGCCCGTCGCCCCGGCCGGTCGAAACCGTCTTCTCCCTCGCGCCGGAAGCGGCCAAGAAGACGTTCGCCGACTGGCGCGGCAACGGGGCGGTCGAGTGCAACTACGGCACGGCCGGCCGGGGCGAGCCGTCGGCCTTCGCCAACGGCACGGACGGCTTCAACACGGCCTGGGAAGGCTCCCCGCCCGCCCCGGGGCGGTGGCATCACCTCGCGTGGGTGTACTCCGGCGGCATGTTCGGGACGCTTACTCTATATGTTGATGGCGAGGTCCGGGCCAGGCGCGAGCACCTCTCGCTCGGCACGTACGCCGGCTTCCCGATGTTCCTGGGCGCCGGATGGAACACCGCGAAGGGCCCCAGGAACGCCTTCTCCGGGTCGGTGGCGCGGCTGACGGTGTACGACTACGCTCGGACGCCCGACGAGGTCCGGCAGGCGGCGAGGCCCTGAGGCCGCGACGACAGGCACGCGCACCGACACTGCGCGAAACCCTTTGCCAGGGCGGCGTCAGCGGGCCGGCCAGACGAGACCCGGCGGCAGGGCGCGAAGGCGGGCGAGACGTTTCGCTCGCGAGTGCATGGTGGGCGCTACAGTCTCGTCAGCGAAAACGTCTCTCTCCTAAACACTTGCGGCGCTAGTGATACACGCCGAAGTCCGGGCCATCCAGGAGCAGCGAGAATTGGCCTGCCGAAGCTCCTCGTGGTAGAATTGGCGGGACTGCCGACGGCGGTTGTCCGTAGGAAGCCATCTGGTAAACGCCGGGAAAGAGGTCTTCCGCCGCGGCCGGGCTTTGCCGAGCATGCCTCGCGGAGGAAGACACCGGAACGCGCCGCGCCCGACCTGGCCGCGCGGCAAAAGGAGCTGCCATGAGCTTCGACGCATCCCGCAGCCGGCGGCGTCCGGCGTCTGGCCTGAGCCGGCGCGAGTTCCTCAGGACGGCGGCCGTCGTCTGCGGCGCGCTGGCGGCGCCCGGCCTGGTCCGGGCGTCCGCGCTGGGACGGGGCGGGGCCATCCCGCCGAGCGAACGGATCGTGATGGGCGGCATCGGGATCGGCGGGCGCGGCTCCGGCGACCTGGGGGCGCTGCTCCAGGAGTCGGAAGTGCAGTTTGTGGCCGTCTGCGACGTTCAGCGGCCCAATCGCGATCGCGCCAAAGCGATGGTGGACGGCCGGTACGGCAACAAGGACTGCCAGGCCTATCGAGATCTGCGCGAACTGCTGGCGCGGGCCGACTTGGACGCCGTCCTGATAGCCACGGGCGACCGCTGGCACGCGCTGGCGTCGATCCTGGCCATGCGGGCCGGCAAGGACCTGTATTGCGAAAAGCCTTGCAGCCTCAGCATCGCCGAGGGACAGGCGCTGGTGGAGACCGCCCGCCGATACGGGCGGGTCTTCCAGACCGGCGTGCAGCGGCTCAGCGAGACGAATTTCATCGTTGCCGGGGAACTCGCCCGTACCGGCAGGCTGGGCAAGGTGCACACGGTGTACGCCCACCTGTGGGACATTCCCAACTGGCCGCGAAAGAACGAGGCGCTGCCGCCCGAGCCCGAACCCGCCAAGGAGGAACTGGACTGGGACCTCTGGCTGGGCCCCAGTCCCTGGCGGCCGTTCAGCCGGGGCTACACGCAGGGCGGCTGGTACCGCCAGCCGGACTTCGCCACCGGCGTCGCCCAATGGGGCAGCCATACCATCTGTCAGTGCCAGATGGACATGGGTCTGGCAGACACCTCCCCGGTCGCGTACGAGTACCCCGCGCACGGCGACGCCGAAGGCCTGACCGCTCGCTTCGCCGACGGGCTCAAACTGGTCATGACCCGCAAGGGGTGGCGGGGCTCCTGCGGCGTGCGGTACGAGGGAACCGAAGGCTGGGTGGCCGTTGCGGACGGCTACGAGAGGCCGGAGGCCTCCTCGGCCGCCCTGCTGAGCGATTCCCGCAAACTAGCGCACGACCACGTCATGCGCACCGGGCACCCCGTCGGCCACATTCGCGACTTCCTGGACGGGGTCCGCCAGCGGCGGCGCTGCATCGCGCACGAAGAGGTGGCCCACCGGACCATGACGACCAACCATATTATGGACATTTGCATGGAGCTCCGGCGAAACCTCCGGTGGGACCCCCGGAAAGAGGAGTTCGTCGACGACGCCGAGGCCAACCGCATGCGGGCGCGAGTCCTGCGCGCGCCGTGGCACGTGTGAGGCAACGCCAACCTGGAGGACCCGATCATGTGGCGCGCTTCGTGGCTTCTGACGGCAGGTATCGTGTCGGTGATCGCGGTGGTGGCCCTCTCGCAGGACGCCGCGCCGCCGACCCCGGATCAACTCCTGGCCATCCTGCGCGGCGACGCGCCCCTGCCGGCCAAGTGGGACGCCGCCCGTCTGCTGGCCCGGACCGCCCCCGGTTCCATGGCGCCGGCCCTGGCGGACCTCTTGGGCGATCCCAAGGTGGCCGACCTGGCCCGCTGCGTGCTGGAGGCGATGCCCGGACCGGCTGCCGATGATGCCCTGCGGGGGGCCTTGCCCGGACTGAAGGGCGCGCCGCTGGTCGGCGCGATCCAGTCCATCGGAGTGCGGCGCGATGCGAAGGCAGTCGAGCCGCTGGCGCACCTGCTGATCGGGGCGGACGCCGAGGTGGCATCGGCGGCGGCGTTCGCGCTCGGCCGGATCGCGTCGGCGCCGGCGGCCCAGGCGCTGGCGAAGGCGGAGGGCGCGGCGCCGCCCGGCCTGAAGGGCGCGATCCAGGAATCGCTCCTGCAGGCGGCGGACGCCGCAGCCGCCCAGGGCCGCGGCGAGGATGCGGTTGCGGTCTACGACCGTCTGCGGACGTCCCAGGCAAGCAGCCCCGTGAGGATGGCGGCCGTCCGGGGGGCGATCGTCGCGCGAGGCCCGGCCGGCCTGCCGCTGCTGTTGGAGTACCTCGGCGGAGACGACCTGGTCGCGCTGGGCGTTGCATTACGGGTGGCCACCGATGAGTTGCGCACCCCCGAGGTGACCCGGGCGCTCGCGGATGCCGTCGCGAAACTGCCCGCCGACCGTCGGCAGATGGTGATCCAGGCCCTGGGTAACCGCGGCGATGCGGCCGCGCTGCCAGTGCTGCTTGCCGCCGCCAGGCCGGGCGACAAGCCGCTCCGCCTGGCTGCCTTTCGCGCGCTGGCCCAGTTGGCCGACGCCCAGGCCGCGCCCGTCCTCGGCGCGGCCGCTGGGGACGCCGATGCCCAGGTCGCCTCGGCCGCCCAGGACGCCCTGCTCGGCCTGCCTGGCAAGGAGGCCGAAGCCGCGATCCTCGGCATGGTGGATGGGCCCGAGGTCGGCCGGCGCCTCCTCGGCGTCCGGTTGGCGCAGCGCCGCGCCTTGGCCTCTGCGATGCCGGCGTTGCTGAAGGCGGCCAAGGCTGCCGAGCCGCCGCTTCGCCTGGCCGCGCTGCGGACGATCCGCGAACTGGCGGGCGAGGCCGACCTTCCGGCCCTGCTGGACCTGCTGGCCGAGGCGCAAGGTGCAGAGGAGCGCGACACGGCCGAACGGGCGACGGCCCTCGCCGCCTCCAGGTCCGAACACCCGGACGCCTGCGTCAACAAGTGCGTCGCTCGGATGGCGGCTGGAGGGCCGGAGTTCAAGAGTTCGCTGCTGCGGGTCCTGCGAGGGGTGGGCGGACCCCAAGCGCTCCAGACCGTCCGCGCCGCCCTCAACGACCCTGCGCTCCAGGATGCCGCCATCCGCGCCATCACCGACTGGCCCGACCTGTCTGCCGGAAAAGACCTCCTCGAACTGGCGACGTCGGCACCCCAGGCCAACTACCGCATTCTCGCCTTCCGAGGCTTTCTCCGCCTGGCCGACCAGAACAAGAGCGATCCGAAAGGCCAGTTGGAGATGATCGGCCAGGCACGCCAGGTCGCCAAGTCGGCCGAGACCAAGCGGCTCGTCCTAGGCACGCTGGCCGGCGTGAAGGACGCCGCCGCCCTCCAGGTCGCCCTGGCGATGGCCCAGGACGCCGAGGTCCGCGCCGAGGGCGTCCTGGCCACCCTCAAAGTCGCCGAGGCCCTGGCCCAGAGTCAGCCCGCCCCGGTCCGCGAGGCCATGAAGGAACTCGCGCAGATCGCCCCCGACCCCGGCGTGCAGGAACAGATCCAGACGGTCCTCAACGCCACGACCCTCGCGCCGGCCACTCTCGGCCAGAACCTCCAGCGTGACCCTGCGCGCAGCGAGGCCACCCGGAAGGAACTCGCCAAGAGCGCCCCCAAGGGCTTCCACCTGGCCTGTTACCTCGATTGCGGCCCGGACAGCGAGGACGGCGCCCAAGACGGGCCGCGCCTGCGCCTGGAACAGGGGCGCCCGCACATCTGGTCCATCGCGGCCGGGAAGGTCGCTCCGCGGTATCTCACGTGCTTCTACTGGGAAGACAAGGTGGTCTTCCAGGCGACCGGTCTGAAGGCGGGCAATGCCTATCAGGTCGGCCTGGCCTGGTGGGACGTCGATCACGACACCCGCAAGGGATCGGTGTGGGCGTTGACCGGCTCGGGGCAACAGGAGACGCGGTTGGTCGGGCCGACAGCCATCCCTTCTTGGCAGAACGGCCAGAACCCCCCGCAGGAACTCACCGTCGTCCCGCCGGCCGGGCTCCACGCCGATGGCACGATGCGCATCGAGGTCCGTAGCGAGGGCCAGCCCAATATCGTCGTCAGTGAGCTTTGGCTGTGGGAAAGCGATTGACCTAACGCATATGGAGTAAAGGAGTCCCGAGATAATGACTGACCACATGGGCGATGGAATGCGGCGCAAAGCCACGACACCAATGGTTCTAATCGCCGCGGCGCTCTTTGCCGGTGTCGCGATCGGTCAGGCAGATCCGACCAAGCAAGACGAGACCACGTCAGGCGACCCGAACGGAATCCTGTTGAAACGGATTCCCGAGAAGCTGGTGGTCCTGACATTCGACGATGGCTGCGCCAGCCATGCAACCATTGTCGCCCCGATTTTGAAGTCATTGGGGTTCGGCGGCTCGTTTTATGTCTGTGACTTTGATTCTTTCCGAGGATGTCCCTTTCATAGTTGAAGGCAGGTGACGGTCTCCGGGGTTCATGTTATCCCGCCTTCCGGGCAGTAGCAAGTTCTTGGGTCGTTTGCGGTTGGTCCAGGTATGACTTCAGTATCCAGAGTTGTTTATAGCCCATGATCCGGCGGAAGTGTTTCTCCGTGGCCACGAAGGCCGTTGCGGCCCACCGAAGGACCATTCCCCCGTCCTTCCACCGCGTCACCCGACGCGTCCGCATCCGCACCCCCGATTGCGGGGACTCGATGATGTTGGTGGTAGAGAGGCACCGCCTCAGGTTTCCCGGCAGCCCCATCGCGCTGACGGGGAACGTCTCCTCCAGGCCCTCCCGGAGGCTCGCGGCCGCCGTCGGGTGCTCCCGCTCCAGCCACTCGGCCTGTTTCCGGAGCCGCGCCATCCCCTCCTTCGGGTCCAGCCGGTACGCCGCCCGCATCGCCGCCTTGACCTGATCTCTCAGGTGCTTGGGCAACTGGTCGGTGACGTTACGGATCTTGTGGCTGCGGCACCGCTGCACGAGGTTGTCGGCCCCAAAGACGGCGTCGAGGGCCGCCCGCAGAGCCTTCGAGCCGTCGATCACGAACAGGCGCCGGCGACCCGGGTTCACGCCCCGGGCCACGAGGTCCTCCAGGAGCGCCTTGGCCGCCACCGCATTCTCGCTGGCCCCTTCGACGAGGCCCAGGACGTGCTTGTGGCCCTCCGCGTCCACCCCAATCGCACTCAGCACGTGGTGGGCGCCGAAGATCAGCCCGTCGAGGTAGAGGATCAGCAGGTCCACCTCGTCGAACCGCCGCGCGGCCAGGGCTTTCAACGCCGCCTCGCTGGCGTCGATGAACTCCCGGCTCACGCTCGACTTCGAGACGCCCACGGCCTCGGCCATCTCCGGCAGCACCTCACGGTAGGCCCGCGTCGAGACCCCGTGCATCAGGATCTCCAGGATGCGGCGGCCCAGACGCGAGTCCGTCTGCATCGCCGCGTAGGCGGGCACCTCAACCTCCGCCCCGACGCCCGGCCCTTTCTTTCGCAGGCGCGGCTTCTCGACCTGCACCTTGCGATCCGACAGTGTAACGCCGCCGGGCTGCCAGCCGTGCCAGCGGACCTCGCCGCCCGAGCGGCCCGGGTGCTTCGGCCCCACCACCTCCTGGGCACTCATCAGGAGGATCGCTTCCAAAGCCGCCCGGCCCGCCACGTCGATCACCTCATCGACCGCCGCCTCGGCCCGGCCGATCAGGTCCAGCATCGGGAGCAGCAGCTGGCCTTCCTTCGCCAGGAATTCCGCCAACGGACGGCTGTCCTTCACGCCGCAAACCTGGTAGCCTTTACGCATGTGGTGGCTCCTTTCGCTTGGTTCCAACCGAATCCTACCGATTCGGCGGATTGGAGCCGCCACCTTCTTTTCAACCTTCAACTACGGCTGGGACAGCCTCGGGGTGCGTGTAGTACATCCAGTACTTGCCGTTGATCTTGGCCGCGATCAGGCGGTCGCCCTCGCGCCGGGAAACGACCACCCCGGTGCGCGATCCGGGGACCTTATCCGGCGCGGCCTTGCGGAAGGCTGGCCCGTGCTTGGTCCAGTGTACGAGGTCGCGGGAGGTGGCCACGGACATACTGTCACCTTTGCCGCTCCAGGTTGTGTAGTTCATGTAGTAGACGCCGTCCTCGCCCTCGATGATATGGAGGTCTTCGCAGCCACCCTCCCACTCGTATGGCTTCCACTCGTCGTTGTCCGGATAGAGGACCGGCGTCGGGTGCCGGGCGAAGTGGATGCCGTCCTCACTGTGCGCCAGCCCAATCCGGCAGGTTCTCCCCCATTTGAGATCCGGACTCTTGTCGTCCGCCCGATAGAGCAGATACACCTTGCCATCTCGTACGACAGCCGCCGGGTTGTAGACGTTCTGCTCCTCCCAGCGGACTTCCTTGCCTCGGACGGGGCATTGGAACCTGGAATCCGGCGTCGGCCGAAGGACCGGCTCGTCCCGCTTGACGAAGGGGCCCATCTCCCAGCCTTGCCCGTCCAGGGACGCGTCGTGCGCCGCGGCTTCGCGGGCAAACGCCAGCCTCCATTCCACCGTTCTTGTCGCGGACGGAACGACTCGAACCGTGGCAGTCTCTGCCTGATTGGCAATCTCCGCCGTCTCGCCGCCGACTTCGGCGCCCTGGAGGCGGAACCCCTGCGGGAGATACACGGTCAGCACGTACGGATCACCGACGACCACCGCGCTCTTGCCGGAGAGGACCTTCTTGCCGGCGTCCCAGCGCTCGTCGAGTAGATCGACGCCGCCCTGGGAGATGTGGCGAGTCGTCGAGATGGCCCACGGGTACTCGCGCGCCTCGCGAATGGCGAAGACCTGGAGTGCACTGCCCGCATCCTGTGCAGGGGCCTTGAACGAACCCTTGCACTTGCCCAGGAACGTCTGCGTCCAGAACTCGAACACCAGATACTCGCGGTCGCCCGCCAGCCCGAGGTCCGCGAACTTCACCTCCTGCTCCGGCGCCTCGGGGCGTTTCCATTTCAGCTTCTCCCGCCGCCAGTTGAACCGCGCCAATACCGACCAGCACTCAAACGGCCGGTCGATCTCCTGAAGCCACCAGGTGCCGTCGCCGCCGTCGTAGAGCTGCCCGGGCACCGTGAAGAGCACGGGCGCGCTTCGCTTCATCCCCTCCAGATTGCCGTCGTCGCGGTAGGCCTCGACCTTGTCGCTGACCAGGAGCATGCCGCCGGCCATCGATACCACGCACGGCCGATCGATCGTATCCGACATCGCCGCGGCGGCGCCGAAGGTCCTCATGGTCGTCTTGTCCCTGGCCCCCTCAGCCATGATGTCGCAGTGGTCGGGGTCGCTCCGCCACACCACGCCGTTGAGGGAACTGTTGGTTTGCAGCGTGTTCCATTGGAACCCGTCGCTTCCCAGGCGGCAACCGTCCACCAGGCCGATCGAGCAGCGGCCCGGCCCTACGCCCCAACAGCTCAGGATGAAGACGTCCGGCCCGAGTTCCTCGCGGGCCACGCGGTCCCAGTTGCGGAGCGACTGTTCGGGCGTCAAGCCGATCCGCTTGAAGTGGTCGGCGGCGGGTTTTTCCTTGTCGGAGTACAGCATATCGCCCGCCCCGTCGGCCTTCACGTAGTCCCACCCCTGCGCTTTGATCCCGCGGAAGAGCGGCCGCACCATCTCGTCCAGCGCGTCCTTGTTCGTGGTGTTCAGACACCAGACCCCGTAGCCGCCCTGGTAGATCGAGCCGTCCGCCTTGGTCACGAACCAGTCCGGGTGCTGCTTGCCGATCTCGGGCAGGTAACGATCGACGTAGGACCGATACACGCGATGGACCCAGATGCCGCCTTGCATGCCGGCGGACTTGATCTTCTTCACCGCATACTCCGTGCCGCCGGGGTACTTCTTCGTGTCCCATTCCAGGAATGACCGCGGCCCCCCGGCCCCGCCGCAGTAGCCGGCGTCGATCTGAATATACTTGTAGCCGAACTCGGGAAGCTTCTTCGTGGCAAACACGTCCACCACCGCGTCCAAGGTTTGTTGATTGATACCATCCCGGTAGGCCCACCAGGTGCAATACCCGGTGACCGGGCCTTTCCATACCCGGTAGGTCCAGGGCTCGAAGAACGCCAACTCCCGGTGCTTCTGATAGAACCGGGGCCGGAACACCAGCTCGATGGCAGCCCCACGGCTCTCCCACGTGAAGGTGACGCACTGTGCGTCCGCCGCCTTGGGCTGGATGTGCGTCGCCCCGTCGCCGGGCCCGACCAGCACCCAATCCCAGCGGCGGTCGTAGAGCGCGTTGTTACGCAGGCTGTGACTCAGCCCCACGCTGGTGCGGACCAGCGGGAAACGCCTCTGCGCCTCGCCTTGCGTTTCCGCGGGGAACGCCTCCTCGCCGCCGGTAACCGTGCCTCGCAGGACCAGCTTCGTACCGTCCTGCGGCTTGGCCGCAACGAACTTCAGGCGCTGCTCCACCTTCTCGCCGAGGGTCTCCGTGGGCTCGAGCCTGATCTCGCCTCCCGCCACGGCATGGCCTGCCGTATCCTCCGACCCCACGGTCGCGTCGAGAATCACGCTGCCGTGATAGCGGAGACTCAGCCGCCCGGCTTGGGCATTCCACTCCACGGTGGCCGGGGCGTTGGGTGGTGGCTCGACTGCTTCTGGCGCAGCAGCCCACGCGGCGCTGGCCAGCGCAATGAGGATTGCAGCATGATACGGGTGTCTCACCAAGGTCCTCATCATGGCACCTCGCCGGCAAGGCCCTGGCGGACGCCCAAGCCCGCGGCGGAGGATACCATCTCCTCCTCAGGTCGGACGTCCCGGACTTGGGCGTTGTCGCGTGCCGCTACGGCTTGCAGAGATCCTTCATGGCCTCGGCCAGGCCGTAGCCGATCAGGCAGTAGTTCCTGCCGTTGCCGTAGTAGTGGCAAGGCCAGTGGCTGAACATCGTGTCATACTCGGCCTGCCAGGCCTTGTATTCCGACGTGGCGTGGACGGCCTGGTCCAGCGCCTTGTTCTGGGCATCGGTCTGTTCCTTGGGCGACTTGCCCTCTAGTTTGCCCTTGAGCTCGGCGGCGACCTGCTCCTTGAGCTTCTCTCTCTGCTCTTTCTGGATCGTGCGTTCCTTGGCCTGGAGCTCAACGAGCTTCGGATCCCAATACTGCGCCGTGCGGACGAAGCGAACCTTGCCCTTCAGCTCGGGGCGGTCGGCGATGGCCGCCTGGGCCTTGCGCACGTCGAGGATCTTGCCTCCCGCCGCATCGCCATCAATCCCTATCTCGCCGACCACGCTGGGCAGGCGGTCCAGACCGAACTCCTTCTCCAAGTCCTGGATCATCGTGGCGTAGAGGACCGGGTAATCCGCCATGATCTGCTCGAACGGAATGCCCTTGCTGGCGAACATCTCGTTCCAGCCCTGGAACCAGACGAACCCGACGATTTCGTAGGCCTTGCCCTTGAGCGGGGGGAAGTACGTACCCATGTTGTCCAGGCAGTCCCGGGTCTCGGCCACCATCTTGCGGTAGCAGTCGCCGACGGCTTTCTCACCGCCGCGCTTGGCGAAGGCCTCCGGGTCGATCGGGTACGGCAGCCTGCCCGCCCCGGGCGGGCGGAAGTCGAAGTGCAGGTCCTTTCCGCCCCAGGCGGTCTTGATCAGGAGCACCGGGTCCTTGTAGGCGTCGCCCATGATCACGCCGAACATCAGCTCCGGGCCGACGAACTGCTTGTCCGCACCGAACCCCACGCTCAGCGGCCCGTGTGTCTTGCCGCCCCGGAAGGAGATGAAAACGTCGTCCCGCACGACCCACGAACCGTCGTCGTTGCGGATCTTCTTCAAGAGCGCGCCGTACTGGGGGTCCTCACCGAGGTGCGCGAGTGTCCTGGTGTGGCCGAGACCTTCCATATTCGACTGCCCGGCCAGGATGAAAACCTTGACCTTGCCGGCCTGCTTCGGGGTCTTGCTTGGGTCTGCCTGCTGGGCAAGGGCCGCCTGGCCCAGGGCCAGCAGGGCTGCGGCCGCGAGGGCGAGTGTCTCCGCCACGTGCTTCTTCATGAGACCTCCTGTCACTTCCCCCCATTGGCCTTGGGCGGCGTGATGCTGCGGAGTTCCGGCTGCGTTGTGGCGGCTTCGATGGCCTTGATGGCCTCCTCAACGGCGGCAACTCGCCGGTTATTGAGTTCGCCGCCGGGGAACTGTCCCTGCTTGACCTCGTCATTCAGGGACACGATCAGCTCCTTCAGCGCCGGCACCCCTTCGCGGGCGGCCGTGCCATAACTCACGATCCCCTTCATGATTTCCCCGGTTCGGCTTTCGCTGCCGTGGCCGCCCTGGGTTTTCGCGAAGATGACACCCGCTTCGATGCCTTCCTCGAAGTGATATTTCGTCAAGGCTTTGAATCCGGCCATGCGGATCTCATTGCCAAACATCGTGTCGGCCGGACACCGCGTCTTGACAGCAGCCAATATGTCCGGCGCCAGGGCTTGCACGTCCTCGAGGGTCAGGAGGTCCGTGAAAGTATGAGTGAGCTGGGCCCTGGCCATGCCATCCGCGTTCCTCGAGATAGCCCGGATCGCCGGGTAGAGCAGTTCCGGATCGATGTCCTTGATGGAGTTCCGCAACAGTCCCTTGAACAAGGCCGCGGCCAGCTCGCCATGGGTGAGCTGGATGGGATCGTCCCATACGACCGGCTGGAGGGGCTCCGCGGTTTGGGCGACCGCCTTGAGCATGTCGGGGACGACGGGCTTCGCCTTATCGCCCAGGTTCTTGAGGGCGTTGGCGGCTTTGACCCGCAGCCAGCGGTCCTCATGGGTCAGCAGCCGCACCAGCACCGGCAGGGCGTCGGCGCTGCCCATGTACCCGAGGGCCTCGGCAGCGCCCTGGCGCTTATGAGCATCGGGCCCCTCCGCCATCGCAATGAGCGGGGCGACCAGTTCCTTCCTGTTGGGGCGCCGGCCGAGTTCCTCCGCCGCCCAACCGCGGACGACCGGCGACCAGTCGCCCAAGGCGGCAAGGAGCTGGTCCGTGCTCATGGTCTTGCGGTCCAGATCGAAGCGGCCGGAAGCGATGGCCTCGGCCACGTCCTTCCGGCTGAGCCAATTCGCCTGATTCGCGTCCCTGCCGGTAATGCAGAGCCTCTTCAGCGGAAGGGAATAGGTGAGGACATACGTGGCCGTCGGACTCAAGCCGTAGTAGCCGCTCTTGCCGTAGTAGGTGTTGTCTTCCGTGTTGCCGGGTCCGTACTGTTCGCCGCCATCATAGGTGAACGATCCATCGCATCGCCGCACCAGGTCGAGGTGCCAGGAGGCCTCTTTGAAGAAGGCCGCCGCCGCGGCAGGTCCGCCGGTATTGGCGCCCAGAGCGCCCCACAGATAGCTGAATCCCTGCCCGGTGTGCCCGTATTCACGGTTCCTGTAGGAAGCGGTGACCATCTTCGCGAAGTACTGCGTCTCCCTGGCACGGTTTCCCTGAACGGCGAACATCACGGCGGCCATGGCGTTCTTGCCGTTGTTGTCGTGGTACGGCCACGGCATATGCTCGCCGTAGGGGATCGCTCCCTTGTCCACGAAGTAGCCGAAGAACCTGGAGGCCCTGTTGATGGCGGGGTCGATCTCCGGGTCCTTCACGCCGCACTTCTTGCCCATGACGATCGCGAGATTGGCCACCAGCCCCGCTGCGTTCACCGGGCCGTAGGGAGGGATCGATCCGTGGAGTTTGCCCTCGGGAGTCGGGGGTGCTATACCGTGCCCGAAGGTGCCATACAGGCTCTGCCCCTTCGCAAGCGAGACCGTGTATTCCTGGATAGCGTGCAACACTTCCTTGTCGCCGGTGAGGAGGTAGTACTCGCAGAGGAAGAGGTTCCGGTATCCCCAGTCCCACGTCACCATCCCGTCCTTCAATTCCAGCCTGAGCGTCGCGGGCGCCATCTTCCGGGCAAACTCCCGCACTCGGGGCAGGTAGTCGGGGTTGCCGGTCGCCAGCAGCGCAAGGCCGTTCACCGCCCCCCAGAGATCCTCCTTGAGCGGCTCCTTCTCCAGTGCTCGGCAGGCGTCCTCGAAGATCCGCTTGGACTTGGGGCAATTGTACGGCGCGGTGTCGCTGTAGGTCCCCATGACCCTCAGTTTGAGTTCCACCTCCTCGGTCTTGCCCCCCCGCCAACGGGTCAGTTTCAGGACGCCTCCATTGGCGGCCTTCTCGGCTTCCTGGATTGCCATGGCGATGCTCTTGCGGGCATCGTCGGCGAACCGTTTGCCGCCGGCGCCGAGGATCACATCGTCCACTTTCATCACGCCATCCGCAGGCGACTTTTCTCCGACGTGCGTGACCAGAATCTGCCGGCTGGCCGTCGTGGTCCGGCCCTGCACGCTCTCGAAGAAGTCGGCGGGCTTGGTATAGATCCACCCGCGAAGCCCCGTGGCGCCGAGATTGTAGGTCAACGTGCGATCAACCGCGCCTCCCTGGGTGAGGTCCGGTGGCGCCGGCGGCGCGGCAGCGCGGGCGCTGCCGGTCACCAGCGCGATGGCGACAGCGAGGGCGGCGACATACACAGGCGTATTCGGCATCTTTCGCATGACCCTTCTCCTGTGGGTTCGTATCATCCCGCGTGCTGTTCCTGCTGGAGCACCACTATACATCCTCAGGGCGACGGTTCTTGCGGAAGAATCGGAACATCGCAGAAGGTAAGCGCCGCGATGCCGTTTTCTCCGTAGAGCAGGTTCTTGATGTCCCACTTCCGGTCGACCAGGTACGTGATCGTTTTCGCGGACTCGGTCGCGGCCAGCCTGAGTTTGACTATGTTTCCGGACGCGGCGCCCGAGGCCACCTTGCCCTCTTTTCCGTCCAGGTAGAACTGGCTGGCCAGGGCGTCGCTCCAGGCCATCGGTTGGTCAAACTCCAGGGCGATCTCGTCCTTCTTCTCACTCGTGAAGTACGCCTTCTTCACGTCGGGGGCCGTGATGGGCTTCTCGAAGACCTTCCCGTAGTTATCCCGCTCCACCAGAGGGGCAATCAATCCGGCCATGACCGCGTAGCCCTCGGGAGGATAATGGGCGAACCCGGGAGGCCGGATGCCAAGGGTGGACATGCTGCTCATATTCGAGTAGAGGCGAGGCAAGGTCCGCTGCACATCCCTCAGCTTGTCGCTGTTCCAGTTGCCGCCCATGGAACACGAGTTCGGCCAAATCTGGAAGATGTAGTAGTGCTGGATATTGGGGTAATCCTGTTTCCAGGCCCCCGTCATCTCCACGAAGTACTGCTCGTACGTTTCCCAGCCGTAACCGCCGGTCGCGCCCTGCGTTCCCTGGTTGTTCTCGCCCTGGTGCCAGAAGGCGCCGCGGATGCCGTGGGTCAGCCTGGCCCGCTGGATACGATTCAGCAGACGCCCGTAGATCGTCTCCCTATCGGTCGGATTCGCGGGATTGCGCTGGTGCGCCTCGATCAGCGTACCTCCGACCGCACCGTTCATAATGCAGATCGGGACCTTCTGACTCTCCACCAGGCCCCTGGCGAGATCCATGCCCCAGCACCCGATCTCCCAGGCGCCATGGCGGCGGACCGCGTTGCCCCATCCCTTGCCGATGTCCCCGTTATTGGAGCCGAAACTGCGGACCCACTCGCTCGTATCCGGGCGTTCGCCCTGCCCCCAATCCGTTGCCAGCGCGTTGGATTGGCCGTCAATCAGGTACGCATCACCGCAAACGAGGTTGGCAACCGTATTCCGGACCGTCTCGGTATCCCCGCTCTTGCTCCCGAACTCCACCTTGTACTTGATGAGACCCGGCTTGAGCTTGACGGTGAACGCATACGCCTTGTCCGCGCCGGGCTTCTGGTTCGCGGTCCCGACGACCTTGCCGTCCGCGTAGACCTTCAGGAACACGGCGTCAGCCGCATCGTTGAGGGTCCCGTTGTAGTAGAGGGTGCCCTCGTTCCTGTCGTCCCGGGCATAGAACTGGTTGTTGACGGGTTTCTCGTCCTTGTCCGGCGTCCGCTGCACCCAGGCATCTTTCTGCGGTTCCTTGACCGTCATGGTGGCCGTGGATGAAACCGCCTCGCCGCCGTTGCTGAGGACCAGCTTGACGTTCAGCGTGCCGCTGTTCTGCGCGCGCTTGAGCAGGAGCTTGCCGGGCGCGATTTCCTTGATCACCGCCAGGCCCGAAGCGGCCCAGCGATACTTCAGTTCGCCCGCACCCTTGGCCTGCATTTCCTTCTCGTTGGAGATCTGCGCCACGACTTCGATCGTTTCCCTGCCATCCCAGTTGGCCGGCGCTTTCAGGGCGAAAACCGGATCAGGGATTTCCTCCCGGATCGTTACCGGGACATCCAGCGTTCTCATCTCATTGGGATAGACCGCCTTGAACTGGAGCACCAGCGATTGGTCCCCCGTCACCCGGCCGGCATCGAAGGTGAAACTGAACCGGTCCACGGCCGCAACAGTTTCTTTGCCGCCCCTCTTCAGTATCCAGTAAACCTTCTGCGCGCCTCCGGCCTTGGCCGTCACCGCGGCCGTCTTGCCTTCCTGTACGGTGACGTTCTTCTCCGAGATCGAGAAGCCAGTGCCCGGCGGCACCAGTGACCCGACCAGCGTTTGCAGGGGCTTCTGGTTCTCGTATTGCAGCCTCACCCAGTCGGCGGAGCGCGTGACCTTGGAGATGCGCACCTCGTCGATGTCGCCGACGAAGTTGAAGTTGTTGTACCAGCCGCCGATATACATCCTCGCGGGGCTCTTGATCGCCAGGGGGGGCCCTGCGGACGTCGAGGAGCCGGCGAGGACGCCGTTCACATAGACCCGCGAATCCCCGTTCTTGAACGTGTGCACCACGTGAATCCACTGGGACATGGGGAGCGCGCTGCCGCCCGCCACGTTGGCTCCTGAAAAGTAGCAGTCCATGTTGATGTGCGGCGGGCTGACAAACTGCATGACCACCTTGCCCTGGGCTTGCTCGTTCCCCCAGCCCAGGATGGTCGTATTCGGCTTCTCGGCCCTGAACCATGCTTCGGAAGAATGCGGGCTGGAGCCGGAAGGATACGCCGTGACCTTTTCCCCACAGTTGATCCCCTTGCCTACGTCAAAATGCCGACTCCTACCGATAATGCCGGCGGAAGAAGTTGTGCCCGTATCCTTCGATTCGAGCCTGCCGACTTCATCCTTCACCGGATCGTTCATGTGCCAGACGCTGAGGTACCCGTTGGACTCATTGAATACCGCTGATCCGCTGGATTCACTCGCGGCATCGGCCTTGCCCCAATACAGCCTGATCTCCTGGCGCGCGTTGCCCTTGATCGTGGGTACTCGAACCCAGATGCTGGCCGTTCCGTTGGCCGCATCCCATTCATCGATCTGGTAGGCCAGCGGTGTGCCTGTGCTGGTGGCGAAGCGGATGTCCTCTCCGTTGGCTTTCGCCTGGCCGAAATCGAAGAACTCCTTGTGCAGCCGCACCAGCAACGGGAAACCGCCTTCCGAGGCCGATGCCGGCAGATTCGCGCCTTCGGGCGTGGTAAGCACGTAGACGGAGCCGGAGTGTTCCCAGCCCGCGTATTGGGCGGCGGCCGTCCCAACAAGCGCCAGGAGCGCGGCCACGCCGAGTATCACCTGCTTCGTCATACGCTTCCTCCGCATCTCCTATGGCCCACTCGGGCAGCCCTGCTCATGTGTTCTGTCGTCGGCCAGCGGTACACCTTATGGCGCCAGGGCGGCGATGACCTGGAACTCCTGAAAGGCGGTGTTCTCGCCGCCGGCGTTCTCCGTGGCCGGCGCGACGGCCCACACCAGCCAGCGATAGGCGCCCAGCGGTCTGCCGCCGCTCTGCCGGACGCTGGTGGCGACGAAGTCGGTCTCGGGCGTCTTCTGCGTGTCGAGGTCGATGATCGGCGTAAAGGCCTTGCGGTCCTCGACGTTCCATCCGGGATCGGCCGCGGCGCGGCTGCCGTAGAGCACGAAACGCTGTCGGCCGCGGTTGCGGTTCTGGTTGTAGGTGAACGTGTTCACCTGGGCGATACTCATGACAGCCCCAAGGTCGAGTTTGTAGGCACCGTCCACGACGCCGTTGCTGAACACCGGGCCGTAGTTCCGGGCCAGTTTGCCGTCCGTGAGAACGGAGACGGGCTCGTTCATGGTTCCGGGCTTGCCGGCCATGACCTTCGCCACCAGCGCCGCTGAGGGCGCGGCGAGGGGTATGGTCTTGAAGTCAGGCGTGGACTGGTATTCCGACAGGGCAAAGGCATAATCCACCACCTCGGTCTGAACCGGCCCCTGTTTGCGCCGGACTTCGACCGCCAGTTTCCCGCCAGCAGCCTCATCCTGGATCGCCGCGAGGTCCCTGACCGTCTTCACGGGTTGGCCGCCGCAGGCGAGGATCACGTCGTCCTTCTGCAATCCGGCCTTGGCGGCAAGACTTCCTTCGGGCACGTTCAGCAGCAGCACCCCCTGCTCCCCCGGCAATCCGTAGGCGGAGCGGTCGCCCAGTCCGGCAATGTTGCGGACCTGCGCCTGCCACACGAAATGCGGGCGCTCGGCCGCAGGCTTAGCGCCGTCGCCGGCGGGCGCAGTCAGCTTGGGAATCTCCGGCGTTCTGGCGATGGCCTTGAGTTCGGGTTTCTGCACGCCGAACTGGTCCATCGGGAAATTCACGAATCCCAGTTTGAGCGCGGGCGAGCCCTCCCTCACGCGAAAATCGCCCCTGACGGGGTCAACGAACATTGCGTCGGCGACGATGGAGTTTGCATCGCGCTTCGATTGCTGCGCGAGACTCGCCGCGGGCATCGGCTCCGCCACGCCGGCCCTGTGAACGAGGTTGGCATCCATCTCCTTGCCCCACGGCGTCGAGGGCATGCCGCCGGCGGGCAGGTAGTGGTCGGTCCACATGATGTTCCGCCGGACAACATCCTCGCTGTGCTTGTACCAGACGTGCGGGTGGAAGCCGCTACCGACCATGATGTTGTTCTCAACGACGCGGAAGAACCCCTCGCGGTTCTTGATGCCGCCGTTGAGGCACAGGTTGTTGCGGATTTCGTAGTTCGTCGAACCGTCGTCCAGGTCGATGTCCCAGCCGTGGTCGCAGCGCCAACGGTTGTTGCGCAGGACGGTGGTCTTGACCGCATCCAGCCGCACGGTACTCTTCTCGGCCTCCCACGTCTTGTCGTCATTCAGGTTCAGGCCCTCGAGGCCCCAGAAGCGGTCCCGGCCCCAGGAGTTGAAGGAACCGTGGTCGCCCGTCTCCTTCACCGTGTCGAAGACGTCGCAGAACTCGATCACGTGGCCGCCCCAGCAGCCGTCGCCGATGTTGATGCCGGCGCGCGGCACGTCGTAGAGGGAGCAATGGCGGACGGTGATGCCCTGGGAGAGTTCGATCTGGACCGGCGCGGTCTGCTTCTCCACGCGTCCCGACCGGTAGATCAGGCAATCGTCCACGAGGCAGTCGGCGGGGTAGTTGTCGGTCTTCGGCCCCGGCGTGCGGTCCAGCGTCGCGAGAGTCTGAGAACGGTCTTTCCAGTCGCGCGGGACGCGGGCGGCATCGCGGTCACCGACGAAGGCCACGCCGTTGGCGCCGGCCTCGGCGATATGGCAGCCGCGCACCGTCAGGCGGCGGTTGTAGTTGTTCACGAAGACGGCGTTGCCGCCGACCTGGTCGATGAAGCAGTCCTCCAGCACACAGTCTTCCGTGCCCGTGTAGAAGACGGCGCCGCCGCGGTACGTGGTCCAGTCGCTGCGGACCAGCGGTTCCTTGTTGTCCATGAAGGTGCGGGCCGCGTGCCGGAAGGTCAGCCCCTTGAGCGTGACGAACCGGACCGGCGCCTGCGCCGTGCCTCGGAACTCCACGAGATGCCGCAGCCGCACGGCCTCGATGGTGGCCGTGGACAGGTCCACGTCGGCCGGCGGGTAGAAGTACAGCGTGCTCGTCTTGGAGTCGAGGAACCACTCGCCCGGCGCGTCGAGTTCCTCGAAGATGTTCTCGACCATGCGGAACTGGCCGTGCATGCCAGACGGCCGGTTGTTCTGCCAGCCGCCCTCGTAGGTAATCTGGTTGTCGGGGCCCTTGCCGGTGATGACGTAGTGCATGCCGCCCCATTCGGCCGCGTGCATGGCGTGGATGAACCCGCCGCGGGGATCCTGCCATCGGGCGGCGCGTTCGGGGCTGATGGCGTCGGCGGCATAGCCATCGAAGTGCCGCTCGTTCGGGTCGAAGTTCGGATAGCGTGCCATAGGCTGGCGCCGGCCGTTGACGAAGAGTTGGTCGCTGGTGAATCCCGCCGGGATGGCGGCCTTCGTGATGCCGTCGCGATAGGGTTCCCACTTCAGGTCCTTGAGCCTGACGCCGCCGCTGATCACCGCCTGCTCTTGCCGGTAGGCCTGGTAGGCGACCGGAGCCGCCTGGGTCCCGGAATCCTTGGCGGTGAAGACGAGGGTCTCGGGCAGATAGTGGGTCCCCTCTCGCAGAAAGACCGTGACGGGCTCGCGGCCCCGCGCCTGCCGCGCGGCCTGCTGGGCCCGCAGGAGGGTCGCGAAGGGCCGCGCCAGCGTGCCGGGGTCCGCGTCGGACCCGCTGGGGGCGACGAAGTAATCCGCGGCCTGCGCCCGGGGGGCGCCAGCATAAAGCGCGGCGGCACCAGTCAGCAGAGCGCCAATGAGTAGCGGCATTCTCATGAGTTCCCTCACTGCCCCGCGGGGGCGCGGTCGCCCCCTACTCCACGCGCCAGCGAATCAGGCTGCCGCACCGGCCGGGCTGGAACTGGATCTCCATCTTCAGTTCGGTCGTCTTGACCGGGTCGAAGGTCACCTCATTGTACTGGTTGGCGGCCACGCCGTAGGCGCTGGCGTTCGGGACGGGCTTCCAGGCGTCGCCGTCCTTGTAGAGGATCTGCCACGAGGCCGGCACCCGGACGCCGCCGTGCTCGTAGTGCTCGGTCCACCAGTAGGTCTTGGCGCGCGACACGGTCCCCGCCTCCACGAAGGGCATGCGGACCCACTGCTTGCTGCCGGCGATCGTCGGCGAGTACATGAGGAACATGCCCACGCCCCCGTCCTCGGAGTTCTTCGGCTCGCGCGGATCGGTCAGCGTCTTGAGGATCTTCTCGTCCTCGCTCCACGAGCTGATCGGCTCGCCGCACTTCACCCAGGGCGTCGCATCCGGCCCTTCCCCGATGACCGGCAAGGCCGACATCCTGAGCCGCGCGCAGCCCATCGGGACCATCGTCACCGTCTCGACGGGCTGGTCGGACTGGACGGGCGACGGCTGGAGTCTGTCGACCACGCCGAAGTAGTTCTCGGTCCAGTTGGGGATCCGCTTCGCCCGGACCTTGAGTTCGATCGGGGCATCGGCCAGGGCGAAGGGCTGCCCGCTCGCCGGGAACTCCTTCTTCACCACCTCGATACCCGCGGCGGGATTGGCGCCATCGAGGACCAGGCCGTAGTTCCATGGCGTCGTGGGCTTGATCTCCAGGGCGGGCCACTTATCGTCCTTGCGGTCCGGATATTGCCGGACGTAGTCCTCGCCGATCTTGATGGAATACGTCAGCGGGCCACGGTTGACCGACACGCTGTTCTTGTTCTTCTCCCACCGCGTGAGGGTAACGGCCATGGGCAGGTCGAGGACGATCTTGTCGCCGCTCGCCCAGGTCCGCGCGATCCGCACCAGGTCGCCGCCTTTCATCGCGAGATCCTGCGGTCGCCCGTTGATGCTCAGTCTCGCCTGACGGCACCACGCGGGGATGCGCAGGTAGAGCGGGAAGGCCACGCCCTTGGGCGTCGTGAGGACGAGTGCCACGCGCTCCTCGAAGGGGTAGCGGGTCTTCTGCTCAATTGTGACCTTCGTGCCGTCGCCCACCTGCGCGGTCACCGTGCACGGGGCATACATCATGGCCGCCAGGCCGCGGTCGGGGGTGGCTTCGTAGAGACTCTCGGCGAAGTAGGGCCAGGCGCAGGCCACGTTGTGCTGGCAGCAGTGGTGGTCGCGCGGGTTCATCACCTGCATCGGGCCGGCATCGGCCAGCGTGGGCGCCTTGCTGCGGGCGTCGGAGTTGCTCTGGTTGGGAGAGGTCAGGTAGCGCAGGCCGCGCAAATCGGCCGTCATCGTGGCCGGAAGCGTGTTGTAGGCGATGTTCTCGCAACGGTCCATCCACTTGAGGTCGCCGGTGATCCGCAGGAGGATCTCGGCGGAGAACATCATCTCGACGGCCCCGCAGGTCTCGATGGCCTGCTGGGGGTCGGTGTGGCCGGGGCGGGCGAACTCGTCGCCGCAGAACATGCCGCCAGGCACCTGGCCGTAGACGTCGTAGATGTCGCTAGAGTTGCTCTCCATCTGGGCGAGGTACTTGGGGTCCTTGTTCTGTTGGTAGAAGACGGCCGGCTTGCGGAAGCCCTGGGAGAACGCGACGTTGTGGCAGCCGCCGAGGTGGTTCATCCAGCGGTCGCCGGTGCGCATGAGTTTCTCGCCCAGTTCGAGCAACTTCGGGTCGCCGGTGCGGCTGTAGAGCCAGTAGACCATGTCCATGTTATCGCTGTTGCGGGCCGCCCCCCACCCGCCGTTGAAGAACCGCTTGTCGTCGAGGCTAAGTTCCCAGTGGAAGAAGCGGGTCATCAGGTCCAGGACCCGCTTGTCGCCGGTGGCGTCGTAGTAGGAGCGATAGGCGTAGAGCATGTTCTGGTGCGGCATGAGGTCCGGCGCGTTCTTCTCGTTGCCGGCAAGGGCCTCGGTCCCGAAGTAGCCGCTCTCGCGCTGGCCGACGATCGATGGCTCCAGCCAGAGTTTGGCCTCGGCGATGAGCCCGGGGTCCTCCAGGAGAAACGCCATGGAGGTATAGCCGCGGAGCCAGTAGGGCACCTCTTCCCAGAAGCAGCCGCCCTTCCCGTCGGCCTTCAGCCAGGCGTTGTCGGTCTTGTTGAGGAAGCCGCTCACCTCGCCCATGTGGCCGATGTACCCCTCGGCCTGGAGTTCGAGTTGCCGGCGCACCCATCCTTGCGGCTTGACGGTCCCGGTGGGCAGGCGGATGAACGGGCTCGGCAGGAGGGGCGGCCGATTGCCGGGGTAGTACGGATTGGACTGGCTGGTGTCCGGCTTCGGGACTACCGCCACCTGGGTCTCCTCTGCCCAGGCGGCCCCCGCCACAATCATCGCCGAGAGAACCGCAACACTCGCCTTCAGCGTCATCCGTCATACTCCTTGAACAGACCGGCCCCGAATCGCAGGCATCCTCCATGCTGCGGCACACCGGCGGAGACGGCGGGCGGCCGACAGAGCGTCCAGGAACGGACGTCTTACCGGCCTACGTCAATGACACTGCCCGGCCCCCGCGCGAAAGGCAACAGGAGTCCAGATGGCGGTCGTGGGTCAATGGGAACGCGTGCCCCTGGCCTGAGTTCATCCACTACCCCGGTGCAGGTTTCCTCTCCGGCACATGCACGATGCCCTTCACCACGCCTCTGTCGTCCACATCGAACTGGTAATACCGGTCGCCCAGATCGATCCGGCTGATGTAGCCCTTGCCGTTGCGTCTGAGCCGTGCGAAGCCGATCACCTGGTTACAGGCGTTGTCGACCTCGTAGAACTTCATCTTCTCAAGGCCCAACGACCAGATGTCCAGGAAGAAGAGCACCTCGGTCAGATTGCTGGTATAGCCCTTGTTCCACCGGGCGATGGCCACCTCCAGGCGGCCTTCTGTCGAGTTCCAGAACTGGTTGCCCTGCGTGGCCAGGCTCTCCTGCGGCGCGCCGTAGAACCAGTCGATGTTCCCGCGCATGAACCCGAATTCCCGCCAGCCGGAGCCCGGGGGCACGGTCCAGTACTTCTTCCATGCCGCTTCCCAGGTGGCGTGGCTGCCGTCCCACAGACCGGCCTCCTTGAAGTGCTGGCGCGTCAAGTCCATGCTCAGCCACCCGCTGGCGGGGTCAGCCCGCATGTCGGGCCCGCCGGCCAGGACCAGCATCTGCCCCCAGCGGCGGTTGAGGTCGGGACGCTGGCGCACGTAGGCGTCCAGGTCATGGCACGCTTCGTGGCGTACGACGGTCATGAACCAGTTCTCGCTCCCGCGGTCGCCGATGACCGCGCGGGCGTCGCCGCCGAACCCGTACTCGCCGTTGTCGACCGGCTTGCCGTTGAACGTGTTCTTCATGTGCCCGCGGACCAGGAAGGGGCAATCGCCCAGCCAGTCCCTGGCGGTGATGCAGGTGCCGGGATAGACCTCGCGGGGAACCGTGCGCAGCCAATCGTGGATCGCCTCGGCCCCGCGCGGATTCTGGTTGTTGTCGGCGTAGATCAGCCCCACCTCTTCGACCAGCCTGCGGTAGCCGCCGGTGAAGCCTGCGGCGTCAGCCAAGGCCTTCCGCGCGGCGGGATCGTAGTAGTCGGCCACCAGCAGCGTCAGCCAGGTCTGGACGGCCAGCGACGCCAGGCCCGGTTGGCGCTTCACATCAAACGACTGCAAGGAGAAATACTGCGGGTACCTCTTGATCAGCCCGACGAGTCCCTTGGCAATCAGGTCCTTCTGCCCGGGCGTGGCGAAGCTCACCACGTAGTCGTAAAGCGCGCCCTGAAGCGATTGCATGCGGCCCTTGGCCGCGGCGTTGGCGGGATCGGCCAGGAAGGTCGCCAGGTCCTGCGGGTGGGCCGCGATGAGCGCGTCGATCTCGGCCAGGTACGATTGGGCGCTCTGCCCCACCGCCAGGTAGACTCGGCCTCCGACTTCACCGCCGACTACCAGATCGATGGTGCCGTCGCCGTTCATGTCGGCCACATCGACAATCGGGCCGTCGCAGAGGCCGTGCAGGTTGACCGGCGCGTAGTTCGGTCCGCTCACGCTGAACCGGCCGGTCTCGGGCAGTCGCGGTCGCGCGGCGGTGCCGGTGTTGATGCGGAAGTTCACGTTTCCCCAGTTGTACGAGTCGATGAGATCCGGCACACCGTCCTGGTTGATATCGGCCACGCGAATGTTGATGTTGTACGAGCCGTTGATCGCCAGGCCTTCCGTATCCAGGGCCGTCGTGGGCGCATCCAACAGGGGGGCCGAAGGCGTGCCCACGTTGTAGGCGACCTTCACCTCGCCGCTGCGCGAACCGATGATGAGATCCGGCCGACGGTCGCCGTTCCAGTCGGCGACGTCCACCCGAACATCCCCGGCGACGAACTCCCCGCCGCCCTTGGCCCGCAGGATGTTCTCGGCGGCCAGCGCCGGTTCGCCGCTGCCGCCGGTTCCATCGCGGTACCATCGGACTTTGCGATCCTGCTCGGCAACGACCACCAGATCCCTTCGGCCGTCGCCATCCATGTCCACGCAGGCGATCGACATCCGGCCGGCGCCAAGGGCGATCTCCTTCCCGGCCGCCTTGACACGGCTGCCGGCGGCGAACCGCGGTGCGGCGGGCGTGCCCGCGTTGCGGTAGAGCCAGACGGCGCCGCCGGCGCCGACGAGCAGATCCAGTCTTCCGTCGCCGTCCCAGTCCACGGCGCGGGGCACGGCGGTCCCTTTGCCGTGCTGGATCGGTTTGCCGTCGGCCTGGATCTCGGCGAGGTCCACGAAACTGGTCGTGGACCATCTGCCGGTGGGCCGGATGACGGAGATCCGCATGGCCGCCGTCGAGAGCCCGCCGCGGCCATCGCTGAGCGTGCAGGTGAATTCGTCGCGGCCCGTATAACCGGCCCGGGGCGCGTAGCGGAAGGTGCCGTCCTTTTCGAGCGTTGCTGAACCGCGAGCGGGTTGTGTAAAGGAAGCCACGCTCAGCGGGTCGTTCTCCACATCGTAGACGCCCAGAAGGACGCTGGGCGTTCGCCGCGGCGTGTCCACCTCGACAATCGCCTGCCGGTCGAGTGCCCTGGGCGCCAGATTCGGGAACGGATCCGGCAGCCAGGTGGTCGTGACGCTCTTCTCGGCGGCCTTCGCCGGCGCAGCGGGCGAATCGGCCGCTTCGGATGCCACAGGCGCCGCCAGAGCCGCGCAAGCCAGGATCACAGCCAGCCGGAGTCCGTATCTCATGATGACCCCTGTCCCTCCCGAATACCCGGCCTACTTTGCCTGCAGGAGTTCTTTCATCGCCTCAGCAAAACCGTAACCCACCATGCAGTAAACCCTGGCACTTCCCTGGTAATGGCACACCCAGTGGCTGACGACCCGATCGTGCTCCACTTTGACTTTCTGATACTCCTCGTTCTCCGACAGGGCTTTGCCCAGCGCCTTGGATACGGCGCGCTCCGTTTCCTTGGGGTCCGCGGCCGCCGGCGTGCCTTTCAGTTCCTCCTGGACCTGCGCCGTAACCTTCAGCCTTACCCGCCCTTCTTCGGAGGCCAACTTCCTGGGCAACTCGTCCAATGCCGGATACCAACAGGGGGCCGTGCGCACGTAGCGGAGCGTGCCGTTCAATTCGGGCCGAGTCGCAATCTTCGCCTGCGCGGCACGCAAGCCTGCCATATCGGGGCTGACATTCTGATCGCCGTCGACACCCACCTCGCCCACGACCACCGGCAGCTTCGGCACCTTGAATTCGGCACGCAGGTCCTGAACCAGGTGAACGAAGTTCAGGGCATACTCATCGAGCACCTGTTGCTTGATCTTCCTGTCCGCGCACATGTCGTTCCAGCCCTGGAACCAGACGAAGCCGCAGAGCTCGTATGGCCTCCCCTTGAACTGTGGAAAATGGGTATCGAGCTGATCCAGGCACTGGTGGACCTCCTCAATCATCTTCCGGCAAGATGCGCCCACCTCGCGGGGTTCGCCGGGGATTTCATAGGCAGGCTTGCCGGCACTTGGCGGCCGGAAATCGCAGTAGAGATCCTTGCCGCCCCAGGCGGTCTTGATCAGCAGGACGGACTCTTCATAGTAGTCGCCCATGCCGATGCCGAACATCAACTCCGGCCCGATACGGTCCTTGTAGGCCCCCTGGCCCACCGTCAACGGTCCCTTGATCCCTTCCTTGCCTCGCTGGTAGTAGAGGAACACGTCGTCGCGTTCGACGAACGAACCATCGTCCCTCTTGATCTTCTTCAGCAATTGGCCCTGCGTCGGATGGGCGCCCAGTTCATCGATAGTCTTGATGCCGCCATACCCTTCCATGTTCGACTGGCCGGCCAGGATGAAGACCTTCACGGGACCCTTGCCGGCCTGCTTCGGGGCGCCGGCGTCTCCCGCCGGTTGCCCTGCCGCCGGACGCCCCGTCGCCAGGGCAACCACCGCGCCGAGAATCAACCCAGCCATCGTCTTTGTCATCGGCATCGCCTCTGCTCCATTCCTGATGGCGCCCCAGGCAGAACCTGTCGCCGCCCCTCCCCGGCTAGTCTTCGAACACGATGCGATAGTCCAGCCGGTCAACCTTACCGAGAATCGTGCCCTTCGGCTGATCGAAGTCCACCAGGCGGACCCGCCAGCGATAGGTCCGCGTGCCGTCGGCGTGCTCGTCCACAACGTACTTGCCCGTCCAGCCGAGCGGCTGGGGCGGGGACTGCACCTGCTCGATCCTCTTGACCTTCCGCCCGGTGCGGAGCGTCGCGTCCACGTAGGTCTCCTCCGCATCGTAGCCCGCGTCGATCCAGTGTCGGTTAGGGTACGTGCCGGCGCCGCGCAGGACGTAGAGGTCCTCGTCCTTCCACTTCTTCCAGTCCTCGGGCACGCGGATGCGAACCGGCCACCACGCCGCGGGGGCGTGGACGGAGACGAGGTCGTCCTTGACCTCGACGCGCGCGGGCGACGAGTGCGGCGGCGAAGGCACCCTCAGGGCGAACGCGGGGTCGCCTAACAGGCCGCGGATGTAGAGCTGGTAGTGGTTCGGCCCGCCGGCGAGCTGGTTCGTCTCGAGCACGACCGCGGCGACGCTGTTCTGCGCTCGGCGGTGGGCACGGCCAATCGTCTCGCCCTCCAGCACGGCGTTCCAGAACACAAGGCGCTGCTGCTCATCGTAGGCGATGCCAGGGAGTGCATTTCCCTGGAAGCCGACGGCTCCGTTGCGCATGAGCCGCGCGACAACCGAGCGGAAGTCGGGCTGGCGGTCGAGGGCCGTGGTGAGGCAGCCGCCCGACTCGACGAGCGTGGGCGCGAGCAGCACGTCGGACTCCCAGTCGTAGGTCTGCCCCAGGTCGTGCCACCACGAGTGGGCCTGGTGGGTGAGCACGGCCACGCGCGTGAGCGGGGAGCTCTGGTCGAAGGCTTCGGCCCGCTTACCCTTGCTCTTGTCGGTGGGCTTCTCAATCCACCGCAGCGTGTCCACGTCATGGTGGAGCGCCATCCTGAAGCCCACGTTCTCGAAGAGCTTCGCGTAGGTATTCTCCCAGCGGGCCTGGCCGGCCATCGTGGACCAGGACGGGTCGAGAAGCTGCGGATAGGTGACGACGCGGCTGACGTAGAGCGTGGCGAAGCTCGCGTTCTCGGCGATGAGACGGCCGAGGGCGATCTCGGCGAACAGGTCGTCGTCGGTGTTGGCGAAGGGGAAGTCCGAGGGCAGATCGCGGTTGGAGTCGGCGCTCTCTCGCACGATGGCCTGGGGGATGGCGTCGGGGAAGCCAACGATGCACAGGTACTCGGGCGGCCTGCCCATCGCCGCATAGAACGCTTTCAGGTCGGCGACGACCTGGTCGGCGCAGGGGAAGGTGAGGCGCACGTCGGCCTTGCCCGCGCCGTTCTCCTCGCCAAGGGCGAGCGAGTAGCGCTGGCCGCCAAGCGTCACCGTGTCGCCGGTGCGGAAGGGGCCTTCGCCGGCATCGGAGAAGTCGCCGTTGCCGTTCAGGTCCACGTTGACGGCTTCGTAGTCCTTGTCGTTCTTCCCGCTTGTGACCGCGAACGCGAAGGGGTTGCCGTCGACCGTGGTGAGGCCCATCCGCGGGGGCTTGCGGCTCTCGGGCGTGCCCTTGGGCGGTCCGGCCTTGCACTCCGCCCCGATGAAGGGGGTCTTCCACAGGGTCTTGTAGGGGAGGGGCACCACGATGCCCTGCCTGGCCGCGGCGAGCAGCGGGGCCGCGAGCGAGAGCTTCTTGATGACTGTGGCCTCGCGGTCAAGCGGGTTGACGACAGCGAAGTACGAGACCGCGATCTTCTGTTCCCGCATCCAGGCCAGTGCGGCGGAAGCGTCTTTCAGCTCGACGACGGCGAGACCCGTCTCCTTGAGCGCCGCAGCAGCCTTCGGCGCCGAGCCCACCAGGAGGGCCTTCTTGACCGCGAGTTCCTTGAGGACGCCCGCTGTCCCTGCCGAAACGTTCTCGGCCATGGAGAAGAACAGGGGCGATCGGAGCCTCGCCGCCAGGGCCGACGCCACGAGGGCCATGCTATAGTCGCCCTCGCGGCAGACCACGGCCATGTCGGCCGACTTCCAGAAGGTGCGTGCGAGCACGCCGGCAGCCGCGTCGGCCGAATCGGCCTCCAGCGCGTGCCACTGCCGCCGGGCGCTCGCGGCCTCTCTCGGCAGCGGGCCGAGGCAGTAGAAGGCCTGCGGCTTGTAGCGGGACAGGTAGTCGTCCATCTCGCGGGTGATGGCCCCTGACTCGTCGAGTGCGATGACGGCGGGGGCGCCGTCGCAGCGCACGGTCGCCGCCGGGACCGTGGCGAGGAATGCGAAGTCCTGCCAGGCCGGGACGCTCGGCAGATGGACCACGAAGACCGCCCGGCCGCCCTTCGCCGAAGCGGCCTCCAGGCCGCGCAGGCCGGGAAGGCAGCCTAGAAAGGCGAATGAAAGGAGCGCCAGCGCCGCCCTTGCAGGGTTGCGCGTGCTTCGGAGGGCAAGCAAGTGGGGCAAGCAAGGCATCATTGCGTTCCTCATCCGCACAACTACCTTTCGGATCTCGTTGCGGTTGGGGTCGGTGGTGGATTGAGCGTCGGAATCTGGCCGGTGAGCGGAACCGAACAGAACGCCAGCGCGGCAATGCCATTGGCCCCGTAAAGCAGTCTGTCGGGCCGGCCGTCCCAATGTTTTCCGGAGAGGTACGAGATGGATTGGGCCGCCGAGGGCCCTGTCAACTGGAGCGTAATCACATTTCCTGCGGCCTTGCCCGCACTGATGGGGGCCGCCACGCCGTCGAGGTAGATCCAGGCTTTACACTCGTCCTTCCAGGCCATGGGCTGGCCGAAATCCAGGGCAATCTCGTTCTTGGCAGCACCGGTGAAATAGGCACGCCTGAGATTCGGTGCGGTGACCTCCTTGGCGGAGACCAGCCCGTAGTTGTCCTGCTCCACCAGGGGGCTCATCAACTGTGCGACCTGCGCGTAGCCCTCCAGGTCAAAATGAGCCAACCCGCGACCGCTCGATCCGCTGACGATGCCGAGAGTGGACATGATCCGCATATTGGAGAAGAGCGAAGGCAAGGTCCTCTGGACCTCCAGCAACATGTCGCCCGCGGGGGTGCCGCCCATGTTGCAGCCACTGGGCCAGATCTGGTAGACGTAGTAGTACTGGATGTTGGGGTAATCCTGTTTCCAGGCGGCCGATAGGTCCACGAAGTACTGCTGATAGGACTTCCAGTCGTAGTCGCCGGTCGGCGAACTGCTGCCCTGGTTGTTCTCGCCTTGATGCCACAGGATGCCCCGGATGCCGTGCGTCAGCCTGGCCCCCTTGATGCGCGTCAGCAATCGTCCGTAGATGGTGGCCGAGTCTTCGTGATTGGCCTCATTCCGCTGGTGCTGGTCGATCCGGGTTCCCCCGACAGCGCCATTCATGATGCAGATGGGAATGCCATACTTGGTCACCAGGTTGCCGGCGAGTACCATGCCCCAGCCGCCGATCTGGTGGACCCCGTAGTCAGGCTTCCCCCAGATCCGGGTCCGGACCGCGTTACCCCAGCCACCACTGACAGCCCCACTATAGGAATTGCCATAACTTCGTATCCAATCGCCGTTGGGAGCAGGCGGGTCCACGGTGGGCCCATTATTGGGCCCGGTGGCCTCGGCGTTGGACTGCCCTTGAATGATGTAGGCGTCGCCACACACGAGGTTCTTCACGGTTCTCAGCACCGTTTCGGTGCCGCCCGTCTTGGCGCCGAACTCCACTTTGTACCGGATCAACCCTGGCTTGAGCCTGACCGTGAACGCATAGTTCCTGTCCGCGGGGAGTTTCTGGCTTTCGGTCTTGACAGCCTTGTCGTCGGCGTAGACCTTGAGGAACACGGCGTCGGCAGTCTGGTCCACGGTTCCGTTATAGTAGAGCGTGCCCTCGTTCTTGTCGTCGCGCGCGAAGAACTGGTTGTCCTCGGGTTTCTCATCCTTCCCTGGCGTCCGCTGCACCCACGGATCCTTCTTCGGCTCGGTCACCAGGATTGAGGTCGTGGCCGCAATATCCGCGCCGCCGTTGTTGAGCACCAGCCTGACGCCGATCCTGCCGCTGCATTGCGACCGTTTGACGACCAGCCTGTCAGAGGCGATCTCCTTGATGACGGCGCCGCCCGACACGGTCCAGCGGTACTTCAGTTCCCCAGCGCCCTTGGCCTGCATCGCTGCAAGATTGCTGATCGTGGGCACCACCTCGATGGCGTCCCGGCCATTCCACGCTGCCGGTGCCCTCAGGGTGAACACCGGTTCGGGAATCACTTCCTTGATCGCCACCGGAATGTTCTTCGTCTTGACCTCATTGGCATACACCGCCTTGAACTGCAGGACGAACGCCGTGTCCGCCACCACGCGCCCCGCCTCAAGGGTGTACGAGAACCGGTCCACGGCAACGACCGTCTCCTCGCCATCTCTCTTGAGGACCCAATACACCTTCTGGGCGCCCCCGGCCTGGGCGGTGACCGTCGCGCTCTTGCCCTCAGCCACCTTGATCTCTGCAGGCGAGACCGAAAAGGCACTGCCCGGTTGCACCAAGGAGCCGACCAAGGTCTGCTGGGCTTTCTGGTTCTCATACTCCAGCTTGATCCAGTCGGCGGAACGTGCGACCCGCGAGACGCGCACCTCGTCGATGTCGCCGGCAAAGCGGTAGTTGCCGCCCCGCATGCCGCCGATGCACATGCCGATGTCCTTCACAATCGACATCGCGGCCCGGTGGAAGTTGCTTCCTGCCAGCCTGCCGTTCACGTAGATCCGGCTGGTCCCGTCTTCATACGTGGCGGCCACATGGTTCCACCGCCCCATAACGGGCGCCGTGCCGGCGGCGACACCGCCCGGACCGTCGGAAGCCCAGCTGAGGCTCGGCGGGGATCCGATGTTGATCGCCACTTCATTGCCATCCCCGGTCTTGCCGTTGTATCGCGTGGCGTACCTGCCCCAGTACAGAATCGTTGCGTCGGTGGCTTCGGTCCGGAACCAGGCTTCGGATGTGAACGAACTGTCGCTGTAGGGATAGCCCCTGATGTGGTCGCCGCAGTTGACTCCCTTGCCCGGCACAAAGTGCCGGCCTTGCCCGATGATGCCGGTGGCCGGGGCCGTGCCGGCATCCACCGGCGTGACCGTGCCGAGTTCGTCCTTCAGCGTCTCGTTCATGTGCAACACACTGGCGTAGCCGTTGTCGGCATTGAAGACCGCGGCGCCGCCGGATTCGCTGGCCGCATCGGCCTTGCCCCAGTACAGTCTTATCTCCTGGCGCTCGTTGCCCCTGATCGTGGGTATTCTCACCCAGATGCTGGCCGTGCCGGTGGCCGCGTCCCACTCCTCGATCTGGTAGCCCAGCGGAGTGCCGGTGTTGGTGGCGAAGCGGATATCCTCTCCGTTGGCCTTGGCCTGGCTGAAACTGAACCACCCTTTATCCAAACGTACCAGTAACGGGAAACCCTCTTCCGAGGCCGTTGCCGGCAGATTGGCGCCTTCAGGCGTGGTGAGCACGCATAGGGAGCCGGAGTGCTGCCAATCCGCATACTGGGCGGAGGCCGCCCCAACGAGCGTCAGGAGCAGGGCCATGCCGACGGTCATGCCTTGGGTCATGGCCTCTCCCCGGCATAGATGGATCTCATCTTCCAGCCCTTGAGGGTTTTCACCACGGCTTCGCCGCCCTTGCTGAAAAGGCGGACGCCGAGATTCGCGGGGTCGTACGTGTGTGCTGCGACGGCAGCCTGGCGGTCGTTGGCAAACACTTCGACGAGATTCTTGTCGATGAACACCCGCAGGGACAGGTCTTCGCCTGCCTTGAGCGCGAAAGGTGCGTTGACCTTTCCCACCCTCAACGTCTTGCTCTCGGCCACGTAGGCAATTCTCAGACCGTTCTCGCCATCTTGGTCGCACAGGACATCCATGCCAATCTCTTTGGCTGTGGGCGACTTGAACGCCACAGCCAGTTCAAGAGCGTCGCCGCCGACCCCCTCGATCGCGTGCACGGAATCGCTCTTGACCGTGATCCCATCCTCTTGCTTCCCGTCATGGCGCAGCCCTTCGAGTTCCCGTAGCGGCCGTATCCTCAGGACTCCGTCCTCGGGAAGTTCCAACTCGCGAGGCAGAGACTGAACACCGCTTGGGGCAATGGGTAGATTGAGCAGCCAAGCCCACATCACGCGGCGCCCGTCCTGGGTCAGCACGGATTCCGGCGCAAAGTGATTATTGCCGTTCCAGCTCATCAGCGCGTGGAACTCGGGGAGATACTTCTCGTCCTTGAAGTCGCCGAGATAGTAACGGCATCCCAATTGGTGGCTGATGCAGAGCAGCATCCATTTCTTGCCGATCTTGAACATGTTGGCGCAGGAGATGTCCTCCCCCCTGGGCACGCCCAGATTCGCCGGATACGCATCGTGCAGAAGCGGCCCGAGAAACAGCCAGTTCCTGAGGTCGGAAGACTTCATCAGGCTCGGGTTGCCGCCCCCGCTGATGGCGTAGTAGGTGTCCCCGTTCAGCCAGCAATCCGGATCCCAGTTGTTGAACTCGGGTGCCTGGCCGGAGGCATCCTTGGGGATGATCGGGACAGGCTTGGTCCACTGCTCCAGCCTGTCATCCAGGGCGAAGGCCAACTGGTTTCTGCCGGACCCCTGCCCGTGGTAGATGATGGCCGGCTGGCCCTCCTTGGTGATGAAGCCGGTGCCGCTGAACATGCCGTGCCCGGTCGTCTTCGGGAAGAGCGTGGTCGGGTGCCACGTCCAGTGCACCAGGTCCGTACTGGAGACGTGGGCGAACGAAAAGCCCTTGTGGTTGTAGATGTAGTGAAGGTGATACCGGCCTTTCCAGGAGAACGCGCAGTTCGGGTCGCCGGGCATGGCCTCTCCGGGGCCCGGATGGGTGAGGTGAAACGTCAGCCAGTTCGCCGGGGGATTCTCCGGCCGGGTCGGCGTCTCGTATGCAACGGGAGATTCCTTCCCGGTCTTGCAGAGCATCATCCCGGTCTTGCCGTCGAGCCGGAGCCTGCCGCCTTCCACCGTGGCCCCGCCGACGAGTTGCGTGACCGGGAATCGCCCGGTGCGATCCTTGGCTTCCTTGTCATCGAACGACCACCACGCCCAGGGCTTGGGGTCCGAGGACTCGTTGGGCTTGAGCGCCGCGATCTGCTCGGCACTCAGCGCGACGTCGTAGATGCGCGCGTCGTCGATGGCTCCCGCGAAGCACGCCCGGTCGCCCGCCTCGAGGTGCCGCAACCCGATCACCACCGCGCTATCCGGGCCGAACGCCTGCGGCTGCGCGATCTCGTGACGCGAGTACTCCTTTCCGTTGCGGTACACCGTGACCTGATGGCCTCGGTAAACGATGGCGACC